>Ga0164290_1001095_pt1 | contig 53385 bp, 48 predicted proteins | sample Micstemetagenome_FD_108782 | JGI IMG/M metagenome (GOLD analysis project Ga0164290, IMG submission 108782) | Contaminated culture microbial community from soil near Moab, Utah, USA - Microcoleus steenstrupii SON62 (Illumina Assembly) | ecosystem: Environmental > Terrestrial > Soil > Soil crust...
GGCCCGCGTGCAGGTGTCGCCCATGATCATCAGGGTGGCGTGCTTCTGGCTCCAGCACTCGCCGATGTTCGGGCAGGCCGCCTCCTCGCAGACCGTGACCAGACCCTTGTCCTTCACGATGGCGCGGGTGGCGTTGTACTGGCCCGAGCCGGGCGCCTTGACGCGCAGCCAGTCGGGCTTCTTCAGCACCGCCGTCTCGGGACGGTTCTGCTTTTCGGGGTGACGCAATTCGGCCGGCGTCTTCGTCAGGGTGTCGATCAGCGTGACCAAGGCGGCGCGGGCTCCGGGCGTGGCGAGACCGCTATGTCGTCCTTCCGCGTGGCGATGGCAAGGCGAGGCCGGACCTCACGCAAGGTAACGTATCTTTTCAACGCCCTCGCCGCGCTCTAGTTTGCCCCCGGACAAGGCGCGGTCAACGCGTCACGGAGGATGTCTTTGCGCCTGCCCCTGGACCCCACGGTCGTCGAAGAGACCGTCTTCGACGCCCTGATCGCGGCCCGCGAAACCTACGGCGACAAGGAAATCCTGGAGGACCAGGATCGCAAGCCCCTGACCTACACCGGGCTGATCCGCGCCGCCTTCGTGCTGGGCCGCAAGATCGCAGCGATGACCGAACCGGGCGAACGGGTCGGCATCCTGCTGCCGTCCAGCATGGGCGTGGTGGTCACCTACTACGGGCTGCACGCCCACGGTCGCGTGCCGGTGATGCTCAACTTCACCTCGGGCGAGCTCAATGTGAAGGCCGCCCTCAAGGCCGCCGGCGTCGGCAAGGTGCTGACGGCGAAACGGTTCATTGAACAGGCCAAGCTGGACGCGCTGGTCGGCCACATCGAGAGCGTGGCCGAGGTCGTCTGGCTCGACGACGTCCGCAAGTCGATCGGCCTTCCCGACAAGCTGTACGGCCTGATGGCCGGAATGATGCCGAAACGGTTCCGGGTGAAGACGGAACCCACTTCGCCGGGCGTGGTCCTTTTCACCTCGGGCAGTTTCGGCGCGCCCAAGGGCGTGGTGCTCAGCCAGGCCAACCTCGTGGCCAACTGCCGTCAGGTGGCCCAGCACATCGCGCTGGACCCGGACTGGGTGATGTTCAACCCCCTGCCGACCTTCCACTGCTTCGGCCTGACCGGCGGCGTGCTGCTGCCGCTGCTGCAGGGGCTGAAGGCGTTCCAGTACCCCTCCCCCCTCCACGCCAAACAGATCGTCGAACTGCTGCCGCAGGTGAAGGCCTCGATCCTGTTCGCGACCGACACCTTCCTGAACCAGTACGCCCGCGTGGCGGGGCCGGACGACTTCTCGACCCTGAAATTCGTGGTGGCCGGGGCCGAGCGGGTGCGCGACGAGACCCACCATCTGTTCAACACCCGCTTCCACGGCCTCAAGCTGCTGGAAGGCTACGGGGCCACTGAGGCGGCGCCCGTGGTGGCGGTCAATCATCCCGACCGCAACCGGCCCGGCACCGTCGGCCAGATGCTTCCGGGCATGGAGTGGCGTCTCGATCCGGTCGACGGCATCGACGAGGGCGGCCGGCTCTATCTGCGCGGCCCCAATGTGATGAAGGGCTATCTGTCGCCGGACGACCCCAACGCCATCGAGCCGCTCAAGGACGGCTGGCACGACACGGGCGACATCGTCTCCGTCGATGAGGAGGGCTACGTCTGCATCCTCGGGCGGGTGAAGCGCTTTGCCAAGATCGGCGGCGAGATGGTGTCGCTGACGGCCGTCGAGGGCCTCGCCAGCGCCGTCTGGCCCGAGGCGCGCCATGCCGTCGTCTCGGTGCCCGACAGCCGCAAGGGCGAGAAGCTGGTGCTGGTCACCGACCGCAAGGACGCCGACGTCGCCCGCCTCGCCGAATGGGCCCGCAGCCACGGCGCGCCCGAACTGGCGGTGCCGAAGAAGATCATGCGCGTCGGCGAGGTGCCCGTGCTGGGCACAGGCAAGACCGACTATGTCGCGATCCAGCAGATGGTGGAGCTCGACAAGGCCGCCTAGGTCCGCAGCCGGACACTGGTTGTAACTGACACCGACTCCGTTTCAGACTGGCCCTCCCAATCAGGGAGGGACCCATGTTCGACAGGTTTTCCGCTTACCAGCCGCAGCTTCTCAGCCTGCTGCGCATCGTCACCGGTCTTCTGTTCGTCAGCCACGGCACGGCCAAGGTGCTCGGCTTCCCGGCCATGGAGGGACTGCCGGCGCCCGGGCTCAGCCTCGCCGGCCTGTCCGGCCCGCTCGAGCTGATCTTCGGCCTGCTGTTCCTGATCGGCCTGTTCACCCGCCCCGTCGCCTTCCTCGCCGCCGGTTTCTGCGCCGTGGGCTATTGGGCGGTGCATGCGGGACAGGGCGCGATTCCGCTCGTCAACGGCGGCGAGTTGATCGCCCTGTACTGCTTCGTCTTCCTGTATTTCGTCGCGGCCGGGCCTGGCCCGTGGTCGGCTGACGCCATGATGAAGCGGCGCTAGCCGATCCTCACGCCCGTCATCGAGATCGAACCGCCCTCGATGACGTCATTGAAGAAGCTGACGTCGTCGCCCGGCCGGCGCTGGGCGGCGACGTAGAGCAACGGCAGGAAATGCTCGTCGGTGGGCACGCTGAGCTGCGCGTCCTCGGCCAGACCGACCCAGTCGATCAGGGCGTCGTCGTCGCCGCGCACCAGCGCCGCCTTGACCGCCTCGTTGAAGCCGGTGGCCCACGGATAAGCCTCGCCCCCGTCGCGCCTCCAGGTGCGCAGATTGTGCACGAAGTCGCCCGTGCCCGCGATGATCACGCCCTCGTCGCGCAGCGGCCGCAGTCGCTGCGCCAGTTCGTGGTGGCTGCGGGCGTCGAGGGTGCGGTCCAGCGACAGCTGCACCACAGGAACGTCGGCCTCGGGCCAGACATGGGCCAGCACCGACCAGGTCCCGTGATCGAGGCCCCAGGCCGTCGTCGGCGTCGCCCCGGTCAGGGCCGCAACCCGCGCCGCCAGCTCGGGTGAACCCGGCGCCGGGTACTGCATCGCATGCAGTGCAGCCGGGAAATTACCGAAATCATGGATGGTTTCCAGGTTCGACTGGGCCGTGACCGCCGGGCCGTCGGTCTCCCAATGGGCCGAGACCATGACCACGCCTTTTGGCTTTCCGACCGCCTCGCCGAGCGCGCGCCAGGTCTCGGCGTGCGGCCCGCCCAGGGCGTTCATCGGCGAGCCGTGCCCGAAGAAGAGGACGGGCTGGCGCATCACCCGAACAGCTTCTTCGCCGTCTCGGCGACGTAGCAGCCCTGCCAGCGGGCGCCGTCCAGTTCGTTGTCGCTGGGCATGCGCGAGCCGTCGCCGCCGGTGATGGTCGTGGCTCCGTAGGGCGAGCCGCCGGTGATCTCGTCCATCCGCTGCTGGCCGGCCCAGGCGTAGGGCAGGCCCGCGACGATCATGCCATGGTGCAACAGGGTCTGGATCAGGCCGATCAGGGTGGTCTCCTGCCCGCCGTGCTGGGTGGCGGTCGAGGTGAAGGCCGAGCCGACCTTGCCGACGAGGGCGCCCTTCACCCACAGACCGCCGGTCTGGTCCAGGAAGTTGCGCATCTGCGAGGCGGCCGTGCCGTATCGGGTGCCGGCGCCGACGATGACGGCGTCATAGCCGCCCAGATCGTCGACTGTCGCGATCGGCGCCGCCTGCTCCAGCTTGTAGCCGCTCTGCCGGGCGAGCTCTTCAGGCACCAGTTCGGGAACCCGCTTGATGTCGACCGTCGCGCCCTCGACCTGCCGGGCGCCTTCGGCGACGGCCTCGGCCATGGCTTCGACGTGGCCGTAGGTGGAATGGTACAGGACGAGGATCTTGGGCATGGAACTCTCCGCTGGTTGGGCTGCATTAGTAACAGCGACTGTAGCGGACATAGGTTTCGCTGACCGGGCGTCAAGTCCCGTCGGTCAGGTTTTGGTCCGCGGCCCCAGCGGACAGATGCGGTCGTAGAACTCGGCCGGGGCTGGGGCCGCGCCCCCACGCAAAAGGCGGAAGCGGTGCTCCACCACCATGGCCTGCTGTTCGATGTTCAGCCCGCCCCAGTCGCAGTCCATCCCGGTCGGATAGGCGTAGGAGTCGGGCCGGTCCCCGGCCCGCAGCTTTCCGGTCAGCAGGTTCACGCCCTGCTGGGCCTGCCAGACGTGGGTCAGTTCGTGAACCAGCACGGCCTGGGTCCTCAGCGGCGCGGCGGCGATGTCCGCCGGCAAGGCGCGGGCGGGCCAGACGATCCAGTCGCGGCCGAACCAGCGGCCGGGGACGAAGGCGCGATTGAATGGCCACGGGGCCGACAGCAGGCGGATGCCGTCGCAGCGCAGGGCCTCGCCGAACGCCTCCCGCGCCAGATCCGTTTCGCCGGGCGTCAGCGGCCGGATCACGGGGCGGCCGCGCTCAGCGCATAGCCTCCGGTCGGGCTGACCCATTCCCAGTGCCACGGCTCGTAGACATAGGGCACGAAGCCGAACCGGTGGGCGTTCTGGACCAGCCAGCGGTAGGTGGGGCTTCGGCTCATGTGCAGCCGGCTGGCGGGCGAGGTATTGTCGACCCCGAGGCCGGCGAGCTGGCCGACATAGAGGTCGACCGCCGTGCCGGTGCGGTGTGGCGAACACACGGCCCGGCGCAGCCCGTCGCAATTGCCCTGGGCGGCGCAGCGGGCCGCGTCGGCCTCGGGATCGCGGAAGCCGGAAAAGATCTGCAGCAATTCATGGTCGGCCGCGACCTCGGGGACCTCCTCCCGCGCCGCCGCCACCATCAGCCGGTAGGCGGCCAGCACGTCGCGGCGCAGCAGGCGGGTCAGGCGGTCGGCGTGTTCCTCGGACGCGACCAGATATCCGAGTTGATACAGCGGCGGCGGGTCAGGACAGGGCTGTTCGCGCACCCGCTCCATGATGAACGGCCGACGCTCCTGCCATAGCCCGCGGAACACCTGGAAGGTCGCCGCGTCGAACCAGCCGGTGGCCGGAAGGCTGTGGGCGTACTGGAACTCCGCCAGCGCCCGGGCGAAGCGCGGCGAACCAGGAGCGCAACCGGTGCCCAATTCCTTCTGGATCAGCGGCAGATAGGTCTCCCAGCCCCACTCGGCGGCGCCGAACGGCCTCCACTCCAGCGAATGGTGGGAGATGGCGTTGGCCAGGGCCGGGGCGCTCCACTCGACCTGCCCCGCGTCGCAGGTCTCGGACCCGCCGGACCGACCTTGCGCGCGCGCTTCGCCCGCGCCCGCCACGGCCGCCAGCAGGAGCGACAGGCCGGACAGGATCGGCAGGACGGCGCGCTTCGACATGGCCTGATGGTGACCCCAGCCTTGTGTCCACGGCAAGGCCCTTCGCGCGTCAGGAACGGCACAGCGTGCCGGCTCGCGCCAGACGCTCAAAGTCGGCATGGTGACGCTACGGCCGACTCAGGGCCGGACCGCCGGACGCCCACATGACCGACGCCGCCCAGACCTCGACCGCAGGGCCCGCCCCGCGCCGCAGCAACGGCGTTCTGGCCGCCTTTTCGGCCGCCTGCCTGCCCTACGCCGCCCTCGGTCTGCCGGTCTATGTCACCCTGCCCGAGTTCTACGCCAGCCACGTCGGGGTCGACCTGGCCGTGGTCGGGCTGGTGTTCCTGATCATCCGCATGGCCGATATCGTCATCGACCCGGCCCTCGGCATGGTCATCGACCGGACCAACAGCCGCTTCGGCCGCTATCGACTGTGGATGGGGCTGGCGGCGCCGGTGCTGATGCTGGCGGTGGGCATGCTGTTCATGGCCCGGCCGGGGGCCGGCGCGGCCCACCTGACAGTCTGGCTGGTGGTGCTGTCCCTTGGCTTTTCGGTCAGCCTGCTGTCGCAGGTCAGCTGGGCCTCGGCCCTGTCGTCCGACTACAACCAGCGATCGCGCATCTACGGCTGGTGGCAGACCGCCAACATCATCGGCGTGCTGGCCGTGCTGATGGTGCCGGTGCTGGTGCAGAACATGGGTTGGGGCGACTACGCCCGGGCGGTCCAGTGGCAGGGGTGGTTCATCATCATCGCCCTGCCCCTCTCCCTGGCCGTGACCTTCGCCTTCACTCCGGAGCCGCCGCCCGGCCCGCCGGCCGCCGCAGAGAACCGCTTCGCCTATCTGGCCCTGTTCAAACGGCCGGTGATCCAGCGCCTGCTGGGGGCCGACCTGGCCCTCGGAGTCGCGCGCGGCGTGGTCGGGGCGCTGTTCTTCTATTTCTTCGAGGCGGCCCGCGGCTTCGAGCGCGCCGAGACCTCGATCCTGCTGCTGGTCTATTTCGTCTTCAGCCTGTTCGGCGCCCCGGCGTGGAGCTGGCTGGCGGTTCGGCTGGGCAAGCACCGGGCGCTGATCTGGGCCTGTGTCTATTTCGCGGTGACCCTGATGTTCGCCGCCTTCCTGGCCCCGGTGCTGGTCGGGCCGGCGCAGGCGGGACTGGAAGCGTTGACGGGCAAGCCTGCTCCGTACGCCGACCTGCTGATGGCCGGCGCCATGGTGGCCCTGGTCGGTCTGGCCTTCGCCTCGGGCGACCTGCTGCTGAGGGCCATGATGGCCGATGTCAGCGATCAGGTGCGGCTGGATGACGGCGCCGACCGCACCGGCCTGCTGTTCTCGATCCTGACCGCCACCAGCAAGCTGGGCTATGCGGTCTCGGTCCTGACCTTCGCCGGCCTGCAGATGGCCGGGTTCGATCCCGGGCTGGGCGGCCAGAACTCCGGTCCGGCCCTGATGTGGCTGCAGATCATGTTCGCCGGTCTGCCGGCCCTGTGTCTGCTGCTGGCCGCCCTGGCGCTGCACCGCTATCCGCTCGACCAGTCGCGCCACGCCGAAATCCGGGCCGCCCTTGATGCGCGCGGGCCGGCGCCGCATCAGACCGGCGCATGACCGAGTCCCCCCTGCGACCCGTCGACCGCCTCAACGCCATCATGGTCCGGCTGCGCGACCCTGTCGGCGGCTGTCCGTGGGACGTGGAGCAAACCTTCCAGACCATCGCCCCCTACACCCTGGAAGAGGCCTATGAGGTCGCCGACGCCATCGAGCGCGGCGACTGGGACGAGCTGAAGTCCGAGCTGGGCGACCTGCTGTTCCAGGTCGTCTTCCACGCCCGCATGGCCGAGGAACAGGGGCTGTTCGCCTTCGACGATGTGGCCAACGCCATCGCCGACAAGCTGGAGCGCCGCCGTCCGCACGTGTTCGGAGACGAGGCGGCGCGGCCGGACGGAACGGCCCAGAAAGCCCGATGGGAGGACATCAAGGCGGCGGAACGCGTGGCCAAGGCGCAGCACGGGGCGCTGGACGACGTCCCCGTCGGCCTCCCCGCCCTCGCCCGCGCCGCCAAACTGACCAAACGCGCCGCCCGCGTCGGTTTCGACTGGCCCTCGACCGCCGAGGTGCTGGACAAGCTCGACGAGGAGGTCGCCGAGCTGAAGGCCGAAATCACCGCCGGTGACCTCGACAAGGCCCGCGGCGAGCTCGGCGACCTGCTGTTCGTCATGGCCAACCTGGCCCGCAAGCTCGGCCTCGAGCCGGAGGACGCGCTGCGGGGTACGAACGCCAAATTCGTCCGCCGCTTTGCCTTCATCGAGGCGGAACTGGCGAAGGACGGGCGGACCGCCGAACAGTCAGACCTCGCCGAGATGGACGGGCTGTGGAACGCGGCGAAGGCTGCGGAACGCCAACGCTAGGTTGCAAGTCGTTGCCCTGTCTCCTCCCCGTGGCGTAGCCATGGGGAGGGGGACCGCGAAGCGGTGGAGGGGCGAATGTCCAGAAGCGAAACCGTCCTGTTGGCGCGCACCTTCCGCCGCCACATGACGCCGCCTGAAGTGCGCCTGTGGATCCAGCTACGAGGCAAGCGACTTCAGGGGCTGAAGTTCAGGCGGCAGCACCCGATCGGTCCGTTCATCCTCGATTTCTACTGCGTCGAGGCAAGGCTGGCGGTAGAAGTGGATGGGCAGACTCACGCGCATCCCGACCCGATCGATCACGACCGACGGCGCACTCTTTGGCTTCACAAGCAGGGGATACGGGTTGTGAGACTGGCGGCGGAGGACGTTCGCACCAACCTCGAAGGCGTGCTGGGTTTCCTCGCGCGAACCGCCCTGGAACGGCGCTCGGTCTGACGCCCCTCCACCGCTTCTCGGTCCCCCTCCCCGTCTTCGACGGGGAGGAGACGGGCCCTACGCCCCGAACTGCCGCTCGAACCGCCCCAGCGCCGCCGGGTGCAGGCGCACCACCACATGCGTCCGCCCCTCATCGTCTGTCTCGCGCCCGGTCACCCGGCCGTTCTCATACAGCCACGCCAGCGCCTCGCCCTGTGACGGGTCGAGCACCAGCTCCGTCTCCGGGTCATCGTCGATCAGCCCGGCGATGGTCTCGCGCAGGGCCTCGATCCCCTCCCCGGTCCAGGCCGAGACCGCGACCGCCTCGCTCTGCGCCCGCAGCCGCTCAGCCTGACCCAGAACCGCCTCGCGGACGTCCTCGTCCAGCAGGTCGATCTTGTTCCAGACCTCCAGCACCCGGCGCGTCTTGCCCTCCGGCGTCTCGATCTGTTTCAGCACCGCCTCGACGTCCTTGCGCTGGGCGTCGCTGTCGGGGCTGGCGATGTCGCGGACGTGAAGGATCAGGTCGGCCTCGCCGACCTCCTCCAGCGTCGCCCGGAAGCTTTCGACCAGTTCGTGCGGCAGGTCGGAGATGAAGCCGACGGTGTCGGCCACGATGGCGGGCCGGCCCTGCGGCAGGCGGATGGTGCGCTGGGTGGTGTCGAGGGTGGCGAACAGCAGGTCCTTGGCCACCACGTCCGAGCCGGTCAGCCGGTTGAACAGGGTCGACTTGCCGGCGTTGGTGTAGCCGACCAGCGCCACCGTCGGGAACGGGACCTTCTGGCGCTGTTTGCGGTGCAGCCCGCGGGTGCGCCGCACCTCGTCCAGTTCGATCTTCAGCTTGACGATGCGGTCGGCGATCAGGCGTCGGTCCAGTTCGATCTGGGTCTCGCCGGGGCCGCCGGTCGAGCCGGTGCCGCCACGCTGCCGCTCCAGGTGGGTCCAGGTCCGCACCAGCCGCGATTTCTCATAGTCCAGCCGCGCCAGTTCGACCTGCAGCCGGCCTTCCTTGGTGCGGGCGCGGCGGCCGAAGATCTCGAGGATCAGGCCGGTCCGGTCGATGACCTTGCAGTCCCAGGCCTTTTCCAGATTGCGTTGCTGCACCGGCGACAGGGCGTCGTCGATGACCACCGCCTCGGCCTCGGCGGCGCGAACGAGCGCGGCCAGCTCCTCGACCTTGCCCGAGCCGAACAGGGTGGCGGGCGTGACCTTGCGGATGCGCACGATCTCTTCGGCGCGCACATCAAGGTCGAGCGCGCGGGCGAGACCGACGGCCTCTTCCAGACGTTCGACCGACTGGCGCGAGCTTTCACTGGCGCCGGTATCGGACCGTTCAGGGTGGATGACGACGGCCCGGATCAGGGGAACCGCGTGGTCGATCAGTTGGCTGGCCAAGTCTCGGATGTTCGCTTTCGTGTACGGGAAGGGGCTGGCTGACGATCAACCGTCAGGTTGGCCAAACGATCCGGCCTGACCGGATCGTTGCAGAGATAGTGCGTCGCCGCCCGAATTGAAGCGTCTCAGTCCTCGTCGGCGTCCGGTTCGTAAAGCTGCACCGGGGCCGACGGCATGATCGTCGATATGGCGTGCTTGTAGACCAACTGTGACTGGCCGTCGCGGCGCAGCAGCACGCAGAAGTTGTCGAACCAGGTCACGATGCCCTGCAGCTTGACGCCATTGACCAGGAAGATGGTCAGCGGCGTCTTGGTCTTGCGGACGCTGTTGAGGAAGGTGTCCTGAAGGTTCTTGGACTTGTCTTGCGACATGGCAGGTTCAGCCTGTTCTTGCTTGTTTCGCCGGCCGGGGGAGCGGTCGGGACCGATCGACGCCGGCCCGCTTACCTTAACCGCCCCTGCGTCCGTCGCAACGCCTAGATGGCGTCGCGGCGCGCCTGATCGAGATAGAGGGTCCGCAACCGGGTCGCGACGGGCCCCGGCCTGCCGTCGCCGATCCGGGTCCCGTCGATCGAGACCGCCGGCATCACGAAGCCGCTTGCCGAGGTGTAGAAGGCTTCCCTCGCCCGCTTGGCCTCCTCGACCGAGAAGGCCCGCTCCTCGATCTCCAGCCCCTCGTCGGCCGCCAGACGCATCACGGCGGCGCGGGTGATGCCGTGCAGGATGTTCGACTGCGTATCCCGCGTGCGCAGCTTGCCGTCCTCGTCGACGATCCAGGCGTTGGTCGAGGAGCCTTCAGTGACCAGCCCCATCTCATCGACCATCCACGCCTCGGCGGCGCCGCGCTCCTTCGCCGCCTGTTTGGCCAGCACGTTGGGCAGCAGGCCGACGGTCTTGATGTCGCAGCGGCCCCAGCGGATGTCGGGCTGGGTGATCACGGCCACGCCCTTTTCCGCCGCTGCATTTCCCTTCGCCAACGGCAGGGAGCGGGCCGTGACGATCACGCTCGGCGGCGTGCCCTCGGGCGGAAAGGGATGGTCCCGACGCGCCGTGCCTCGCGTCACCTGGATATAGACCAGCCCCTCGTGCACCCGGTTGCGCCGCACCGTCTCCTTCAACACCCGCTCCAGCGCCTCGCCGGTCATCGGGATCGGGATGCGCAACTCCTCCAGACTGCGGTGCAGCCGGGTCATGTGACCGTCGAAGTCGGCCATCCGCCCTTCAAACACCGACCAGACCTCATAGACCCCGTCGGCGAACTGGAAGCCGCGGTCCTCGACATGGACCGTCGCCTGCCCGTGCGGAACATACTGGCCGTTGACATAGGCGACGCGGCTCATGCTTCGGCGGCTCCCTCGTCCTCGTCGTCGACCGGGCCGCGCGCCGGCGACACGCCCAGCGACTTCAGCTTGCGGTGCAGGGCCGACCGTTCCATGCCGATGAAGGCGGCGGTGCGCGAGATGTTGCCGCCGAAGCGCATGATCTGGGCCGCCAGATACTCGCGTTCGAACACCTCGCGGGCCTCGCGCAGCGGCAGGGCGATGATCCGCTCCGTGCCCAGCGAGCCGGACGATCCGGCGTTGGTCGCCTCTTGCGGCAGGGCGTCGGCCCCGATCGGCTCGTTGGGATCGCCGGTGGCGAGGATCAGCAGCCGCTCCACATTGTTGCGCAATTGGCGAACGTTGCCTGGCCACGGATGCACCTGCAGCACGGCAATGGCGTCGTCGCCCATCCGCCGGCGGGGCAGGCCCTGGGAACTCGCCAGCGTCTCGATGAAATAGTCGACCAGCTCCTGGATGTCCTCGCGGCGCTCCGACAGGGCGGGCACCCGGATCGGCACCACGTTCAGGCGGTGGAACAGGTCCTCGCGGAACCGGCCTTCGGCGATCTCCTGCTTCAGATCGCGCGAGGTCGAGGTGACGACCCGGACATCGACCTGCACGTCCTGCTCGCCGCCGACGCGGCGGAAACGCTGTTCCACCAGGACCCGGAGAATCCGGCTCTGACTCTCGCGCGGCATATCCCCGACATCGTCGAGGTACAGGGTGCCGTTGTGGGCCCGTTCGAAGACTCCGATCTTGCTGGGACGGCCGTCATGGCCCTCCTCGCCGAACAGTTCGAGGTCCAGACGCTCCGGCGTCATTCCCGCCGCGGCGATGGCCACGAACTCGCCGCGCGCCCTGGCGCTGGCCTCATGGATTTGCCGCGCGACAAGCTCCTTGCCGCTGCCCGGCGGTCCGGAAATCAGCACCCGGCTGTTGGCCGGGGCGACCTTGGCGATGGTGCTGCGCAGGCTCTGCGCCGCCGCCGAGCGGCCGATGAAGCCGGTCGGGGCCGCCACCTGCGCCCGCAGGCGCCGGTTCTCGCGCTTTAGCGAGGTCGCCTCCAGTGCGCGCTGGACCACCACGACGAGGCGGTCGGACTTGAAGGGCTTTTCGATGAAGTCATAGGCCCCGCGTTGCAGGGCCGTGACCGCCGTCTCGATGTTGCCGTGGCCGGAGATCATCACCACGGGCAGGTCCGGATCGAGCTCCTTGATGACGTCCAGCAGTTCGAGTCCGTCCAGACCGCCCCCCTGCATCCAGATGTCGAGCAGGGCCAGGGAAGGCTTCCTGGCGCGGATGGCGGCGAGCGCCTCATCCGAGTTGGAGGCCGTTCGAACGGCGTGGCCCTCGTCCTCGAGCAGGCCTGAGACCAGTTCGCGGATGTCGGCCTCGTCGTCGACGACCAGAATATCGGCTCCCGTGGATCGCATATCGCCTCGCTATTCGTCGGCCGACACGGTCGGGGACCGGGACGCCTTGGCGTCCCTGCTCCCGGCCGGGGCCGCTTGCAGTGAAGATTTCAGGGGGAAGACCAGGCACACCCGCGCGCCCGAAAGCTGCTCGGCGTCGGCCAGTTTGAGCTCGCCGCCGTGCTCCTCGCAGATGCGTTTGACGATGGCCAGGCCGAGGCCCGTGCCCTTTTCGCGGGTGGTCACATAGGGTTCCGTCAGACGGTCGCGATCCTTCGCCGGGAGGCCGACCCCGTCGTCCTCGACGATGAAGGTGATCAATTCTTCCGACACCTCGAGCCGCGCGCTCACCCCGGGGCGCTTGCCGTCCCCGTCCCTTGGCGCGATCGCGCGGCGGGCGGCCACCGCCTCGCCGGCGTTCTTGAGGATGTTGGTGAGCGCCTGGCCGACCATGCGGCCGTCGGCGTGCAGCACGACCTTGGGCAGCGGTTCGATCAGGTCCACGCCGATATCAGGCGCCGCCACGCGCTGGGCGAAGACCGCCTCGCGCAGCAGTTCGGCCGGGTTCTCGGCAGTGAACCGGGGCGCCGGCATCCGCGCGAACGACGAGAATTCGTCGACCATCCGTCCGATGTCGCCGACCTGGCGGATGATGGTCTCGGTGCAGCGGTCGAACACCTCGACATCGTCGCCGACCTGTTTGCGATAGCGCCGCCGCAGCCGTTCCGCCGACAGCTGGATCGGCGTCAGCGGGTTCTTGATCTCGTGGGCGATGCGCCGGGCCACGTCGCGCCAGGCGGCGTTTCGCTGGGCCGTCACCAGCCGGGTGATGTCGTCGAAGGTCAGCACCATCTCGCCGCCGACGCCGCCCTCGATGCGGACCCGCAGGCGGCGGGTTTCGCCGTCGCGACTGACGTCGATCTCTTCCTCGATGTGCGCCTCGGCCCGACCGGCGAGTTCGCTCAGCTCCGGGGCGGCCTCACCCAGCGGCTGGCCGATGATGCCGTCTCCTGCGGCCAGACCCAGAAGCTCGACCGCGCTGTCGTTGATGGCGGAGACCCGGCGCCGCTTGTCGACGCCGATCACCCCGGCCGACACGCCCGACAGCACGGTCTCGATGAACAGCGTCCGCCCCGTGGCCTCCTCGCTCGCCGCCCGCAGCGCCGCCTGCTGCGCCTGAAGATCCCCGGTCATGCGGTTGAAGGCTGCGGTCAGGGTCTTGATCTCTCCCGGCCCTTCATCGCCTTCGACCCGTGCGGTGAGATCGCCGCCCGCCACCCGGTCCGCCGCCTCGACCAGCCGCCCGATCGGCGCCGAGATGGCGCTGGCCACCGACATGCCCAGCCAGACCGCACCCACCAGCACCAGCAAGGCCGTCTCGATATAGCTGAGGGCGAAGGCCGCCTGGATGCGCTCGCGGCTCTCCTGCGCCTCGCGGTAGGCGACGATCGATTGCTCGGCCGCGGCCAGCTGATCGAACAGGCCTGGCCGCAGGGGCCGGACGACATACAGGAAGGTGTCTCCATAGGCTGGAAAGGCCGTCAGGCCCCGCACGGCGTCGGGATCCTTGGTGACCTGCTGCACCGACGGCAGTTCGCCGGCGGCGGCCTCCTCCAGCGCCACCGGGGGCGGGGCCAGATAGGGCGGCGCGTCCGGCCCTTCGCCGCTGGCCAGAACCGACCCGTCCTCCCCGAGGATGTAGATCGCGGGATAGCCGAACAGCTGGCCCACCTGGGTCAGGGCGTCCGAGAACTGGATCGAATTGCCGAACAGCGGGCGAATGCCTTCCAGCTGCTCGGCTATGACCGCGAGGTCGCCGTCGATCTCGCTCGACACGTCGCTGGTGTAGGCGCGCCCTATGTCGGCGCCGTTCTCCACGGCGGCCTGGACGTTGCCGCTGAACCACTGGTCGACGCCGCGGTTGACCAGAAGTCCGAACACAAGGGCGATCAGGACCGCCGGCACCAGGGCGGCCAGCGAGAACATCGTCACGAATCGAAGGTGCAGCCGGGCGCCCGCGTGCGCCCGACGCTGGAACAGCGAAAACACCCGGCGGCCGACGACGATCGCCAGTCCCCCGATCAGCAGCAGGTTCACCCCCAGGATGAGCAGCACGACCTGGCTGGCCATGGCCCGGGCGCCTTCGCCGCTGCCGCCCGGCGCGACCGCCACCAGCCAGATCGCCGCGACGGTGATCAGGAAGGCGATGGTGTAGGCGATCAGGAAGGTGTTGCGCCGACGCTCCTCGGACCAGCCGGCGAACCAGCGAGCGGGTCCCCGGAGCGGGGCGGCGTCGGGGCCGGCGGCTGGGGAAGGCGCGTCCGTCATGCCGTTCCAGCTTCGGCGAACTGTGGCCCGATATCAACAGCCGAGTTGCCGGAAAGCGTCACCGATCGCCAGAGGTCCCCCAGCGCCGCCTCGACCTGCCCGGGCGCGTCCAGCCGGCACAGGCGCGCCTTGGCCGCCCGGCGCTCCACCGGATCGGCCGACCACGGGGCCTGTTCGACGTACCAGCCGAGGTGTTTGCGGAACATCTTCAGCCCCAGCGGCATCCCGTAGAAGGCCACCGAGGCGCGCAGATGCTCGACCACGATGGCCAGCCGCTCTTCGACGTCCGGCTCTTCCATCACGGTTCCGTCCGCCAGCGCCCGTTCCAGATGCGCCGCCAGCCACGGGCGCCCGTAGACCCCCCGCCCCAACATCAGGCCGTCGGCGCCGGATTGCGCCAGCGCTGCCCGGGCGTCTTCCGTCGTGATGATGTCGCCGTTGACGATGACCGGCACGCCGACCGCCGCCTTGACCTCGCCCACGGCCGCCCAGTCGGCCACCCCGGTGTAGAACTGCTGCCGCGTGCGTCCGTGCACCGTCACCGCCTTGACGCCCAGCGCCTCGGCCCGCCGGGCCAGCTCCGGCGCGTTCCGGTTGGCGTCGTCCCAACCCAGCCGCATCTTGACGGTGACCGGCCGCGAGGTGGCCCCGACCGCGGCCTCGATCAGCCGGCAGGCCAGGTCCGGGGTCCGCATCAGGGCCGATCCGCAGGCCGAACCCGTGACCTCCTTGGCCGGGCAGCCGAAATTCAGGTCGATGATGTCGGCCCCGGCCCGCTCGGCCATGCGCGCGCCCTCGGCCATGGCGGCGGGATCGCGTCCGACCAGCTGGATCACCGTCAGCGGCAGGCCCTCGCCGACCGCCGCGCGCCGCACCACATCAGGCCGCGCCCGGGCCAGTTCGGCGGCGGCCACCATCTCGGTCGCGACATAGGCCGCGCCCAGCCGTGAGGCGAGCCGCCGGAACGGCAGGTCGGTGATGCCGGTCATGGGCGCGGTCAGCACCCGGCCGGGCACCCAGACGTCTCCGATTTGCACGCCAGTCGCCATCGGCTCCTTACCGCCGCTCCCGCCGCTCTCGTCAAGCACGACGGCGGCGATTAGAAGGCCGGGATGACATCCCCCCTCCCCGCCTTCGCCGCCATCGTGGTCGCCGCCGGCTCCGGCTCCCGCTCCGGCGGAGCCAAGCAGTGGCGACCGCTGGGCGGCAGGCCGGTGATCCGCTGGTCGGTCGAGGCGCTGCTGCAGGCCGGGGCCGTTGATCTGGTGGTCGTGATCCCCCCCGGCGCCGACGCCGAGGCCACGGACGCGCTGGCGGGTCTCGCCGGCTGGCGGCTGGCCCCGGGCGGAGCGACCCGGGCGGACTCGGTGAACAGCGGCCTGTTGGCGCTGGGCGGCCCTGACGACCGGCCGGTCCTGATCCACGACGCCGCCCGTCCCCTGCTGGACCTGGCCGTCATCCGCCGGACGCTCGAGGCGCTTGCGGACGCCGACGGCGCCCTGCCCGCCCTTCCCGTCGCCGACAGCCTGCGCCGCGCCGCCGCTGGCCTGATGGCCGACCCGATCGAGCGCGACGGCCTGTGGCGCGCCCAGACCCCGCAGGCCTTCCGCCACGACACGATCACAAGGGCCTACGCGGCCTGGCCCGCCGACGAAGCCGCCACGGACGAGGCCGCCGTGGTCCAGCGCGCCGGCGGCCGCGTCCGCCTGGTCGACGGCGATCCCCGCCTTATGAAACTCACCTTCCCCGAGGATTTCGCCATGGCCGAAGCCCTGATTCCGCGCCAGACCCGCGTCGGCCAGGGCTTCGACGCCCATCGCTGGGGGCCCGGTTCATCCGTCTGGCTGTGCGGCGTCGAGATCGCTCATGACCAGACCTTGATCGGCCATTCCGACGCCGACGCCGGCCTGCACGCCCTGACGGATGCCATCCTCGGGGCCATGGGCGACGGCGACATCGGCGACCATTTCCCGCCGACTGATCCTCAATGGAAGGGCGCCGCCTCCGACCGCTTTCTGGTCCACGCCGTCGACCGGCTGCACGCCCGCGGCGGCCGGCTGGTCAATGTCGACGTCACCCTGATCTGCGAGCAGCCGAAGGTGAAGCCGCACCGTCAGGCCATGCGCGAGCGTCTGGCGGATTTGCTGTCGATTCCCCTCGACGCCGTCAGCGTCAAGGCGACGACGACCGAGGCCATGGGCTTCACCGGCCGGGGTGAAGGTCTCGCCGCCCAGGCCGTGGCCACGATCGTCCTGCCCGCCTGACCGTTATGGGCGTTCGGGCGGAGGCCTGTAGGCGCGCCACAGGGCTCCGAACATATTGACGTAATCGTCCGTCCACGGACGCACCTGCGTGTCCGGCGCCTCGCGCCAGTTCGGCTTGCCGCGGAAGTCGGCGAGGCCGCGATCGGTCGGCGAGATGACCACGGCCTCGGTCGAGGCGATGGCCATCACCGGCAGGGAATCGTCCTCGACATAGAGTCCGTGCAGGGCCGGACGCCCCAGCGCCTTCGCCGCCGCTATGGTCGGCAGGACGATCTCGAGGTTGCGGTTCGACAGGTGCAGCAGCACTACCCCCTCGGGCTTGAGCAGCCGCAGATACCCTTCGATGGCCTCGACCGTCAGCAGGTGGGTCGGCACGGCGTCGGAAGAGAAGGCGTCGATGATCAGCAGGTCATAGGTCCCCGAGGGCTCGGCCTCCAGCGTCAGACGCGCATCACCCAGCACGGTCGGAGTCTCGCCGGCGGCGCAGTCGGAAATGTAGGTGAACCACCGCGGATCGCGCGACATCCGGTCGACCATCGGATCGATCTCGAAGAAGGTCAGGGAGTCCTGGGCGCGCTTGTAGGTCGCCATGGTCCCGGCGCCCTGCCCGACCACGCCGATGCGCGCGGGCCCCCGGGCCTGGACGATCTCCGCCGACTGCCCGATCGGCGTCCGCGGGTGATAGTACAGCGACGGCTGGCAGTCGTAGCGCGGATCCCGCGCCTGGGCGCCATGCCAGGTCGTGCCGTGCGTCAGAATATGCACGTCGCCGCCGAGCCCTTCATCCTGCTGGACCGCCACCCGCATGACGCCGAAGAAGCTGCGCTCGGAATAGCTGCTGTCGTAACCGCGGGTCACGAACTGGGCGGACAGGCCGATCATCAGCAGGGCGGCGGTGAAGGCCTGGGCGCGGTCGCGCATCAGGAAGGCGCAGACCACCGCCGGCCCCAGGATCAGCATGCACAGGGTCTGCAGCGGGAACAGCGGCAGCACCCTCCACAGGGCGGCCCATGCGCCGGGATCGGCGGTCATCCACCATGACAGGGCCGCGGCCCCGCCCGCCAGGACGCCGACGGCGACCAGCGCCCCGACCTCCTCGCCCCGCAGCGGTCTGCGGTCCCAGGGGCGGGCCAGGCCGACCAGCACCAGCACCAGCGGGTATTCCCACACCATGTTGAAGATCACCGGCGCCAGCAGGGCGGTGAAGGCGCCGCCGACCACGCCGCCGAGCGACAGCAACAGATAGAAATCCGTCAGTCGGTCGGGCGGCGGTCGCCGCGAGGCGAGCATCTGGTGGCACATCAGGGCGGCGAAGAAGAAGGCCAGGATGTGGATGACGAAGGCGATGCGGATGTCGAGCGTGCCGAAGGCCACGATCAGGACCACGACGGCGCCCAGCGCCGCCTGGACCACGAGGGTCACCGGCAGCGGAATCCACGGCCGGGTCTGGAAGGCGATGACGAAGGTCAGCAGGTACAGCGCCAGCGGGATGACCCACAGGAACGGCGTCGAGGCGACATCGGTCGACAGGTGGGCGGTCACCCCCAGCATCAGGCTGGAGGGGGCGGCGGCGAGCAGGATCAATATGCCCTTTTCGCGCCACGGGATCGGCGGCGTCAGGGCCAGTTGCGCCGGCTCCGCCGCCCGGTCGAGCCGACGGCGCCAGACCACGAAGGCGAGGGCCGCGACCATCAGCAGGAAGGCCCAGTAGCCGGCGGTCCAGCCTATCCGCTGTCCGAACAGATTGGTCAGCGGCTCGATCACGAACGGATAGGACAGCAGCGCCAGGAAACTGCCGAGGTTGGAGGCGGCGTAGAGGACATAGGGGTTCTTGCCGTCGGGATAGCCGGCGCGGACCCGCGCGAACCAGGCCTGCAGCAGGGGCGCGGTCGCCGAGAGCACCGCGAAGGGCGCGCCGACCGACAACGCCAGCGTGGCCAGCAGCCAGACGATCGGCGCCGCCGGATCAGGATCCCCGAGCCAGCCGTTGATCCGCAGCGGCAGGAACAGGGCGGCCAGCAGCAGGAGGGCCAGATGGACCGCCACCTGCAACTTGATCGAGGCGATCCTCTGCAGCAGGTGCGCATACAGATAGCCGCCCAGCAGCGCCGCCTGGAAGAACACCATCGCCGTGTTCCACACCGCCGGGGATCCTCCCAGCATCGGCAGCACCAGCTTGGTGACCATCGGCTGGACGACGAAGACCAGCGAGGCGGAGGTGAAGATGGCGACGGCGAACAGCAGCGGGGTCAGGCGATCGGCCGGGCGGTACGAAACGCCTGCTTCGCCAGTGGTGTCGCTCATGCCCGCCCCGTATGCTGTCGCCGCTCCGGCGCATGGCGCCACACTGGACCGAATCGCCGCCGCTTCGGAAGGCCCCGCCTCATGTTTCCCGATGACATAGAAACCCTGGCCCGCGAGGTCGTCGCCGCCGCAACGGCCCGCGGCCTGATGGTCGCCGCCGCCGAGAGCTGCACGGGCGGCCTCGTTTCCGCCGCCCTGACCTCCGTCGCCGGATCGTCGGCCGTCGTCGAGCGCGGCTTCGTGACCTACAGCAACGCCGCCAAGAGCGAGCTGCTGGGCATCCCCGCCGCCCTCATCGAGCGCCATGGCGCGGTTTCGGAACCGGTCGCCCGGTCCATGGCCGAAGGCGCGCTCGCCCGCTCGGCGGCGCAGGTTTCCGTCGCCGTCACGGGCATCGCCGGGCCCGGCGGCGGATCGGCGGACAAGCCTGTCGGCCTGGTGCATTTCGCGGCCGCCGGCCCCGGCGGTCTGGTCCATGTGGAACGCCGCTTTGGCGATACCGGCCGCGAGGCGGTCAGGCTCGACAGCGTGCGGGTGGCGCTCGGCCTGTTGCTGGACCGGATCGGGGCATGATCGTCGACGCCCGCGGCCACCGCTGCCCGACGCCGAGTCTGCGGCTGCAGAAGGCCATGCGGGACGCGCCGCCTGGCGCACGCCTCACCCTGCTCGCCACCGACCCCATGGCCCGGATCGACGTGCCGCACTTGATGGCCGGCCTCGGCGGGCGCGTGGTCTCGGTCGAGGAAACCGCCGGCGTTCTGACTATCGAGGTCGAGACGCCCGCCGTTCCGACAGGCTGACGACCGACTCCGGCAGCGGATCGGCCGGCTCCAGCTCGGGCGCGCCGCTTGATCGCTGCACGATCTCCATCTCGGTGGCGAAGGCGCCGCCGTAGAAGATGGCGTTGACGTTCCACGACAGCCAGATCAGCAACACCACGATCGCGCCGACCGAACCGTAGGTCGCGCCCAGCGGAGCGAGTTGCTCGACATAGATGGCGCAAAGCCACGACGACACGGTCGACATCACCGTCGCCAGCACCCCTCCGACGATGGCCGGGAACCAGGCCACGGGCGTCCGGTGCGACATGGCGTACCGGTAGAGCATGGTCAGGCCGACGACGAGCCCGAGAGCGGGCCACAGCCCTGTGAGAGCCCAGCCTCCTCCGCCATCGGCCGCGCCGGGCCCCGTGTGGGCCAGCAGGCGAGACGTGACCACGGCGCCCGAGACCACGGTGAACAGGGCGAAGGCGAACAGCGCCACAAAGAAGGCCAGCAGATTGAATTTGAGGAACCCATGCGGCTCGCTCTCATCATGAATCAGGTTCAGTCCGGCCAGCAAGGCCTTGAATCCACGGTGCGCCGCATAGCCGCCGATGATCAGGGCGAAGGCGCTTTGGGCCGAGACCGCGCGCGCCGAGGCGTTGGCCAGCCGGTCGATCTCGGTCATGAAGATGGCGCGGGCCGCGTGGGGCATGACGTCGGCGAGCGCCGCCGCCTGCTCGCTGACCTGGCCGATCGACAGCACCGCCTTGTAGAAGCCGATCAGGATGGCGATGGCGGGGAAGACGGCCAGCAGGGCGAAGAAGGACACGCCGCCCGTATAGAGCATGACGTCCCGGCCCCAGCTGCGCGCGAACGCCTTGACCGCCAGACGCCCCCACAGCGCGGGCTTCGCCCAACGCACGGCCTCCTCGATATCCGCCCTGGCCTGCAAACCGGTATCCTGTCCCGCCCCGAGCTGTCCCTTTAACGCAATTCGCCGCCGGGGAAAGGACGGCGACGCGGTTGCCTCGCCACGGCGACCCTCGCTATGGTCCGCCGCCATGAGATCGCGGCCTGGGTGGGGGGTCGCTGGAGACATCGCCTTGACTTCCGATCCACGCATTCTGGTCGTCGCCCCTGATGACGACCTGATCGGGTCCCTGTGCCAGGGACTGGACGCCTTGGGCTGGCGGACGGTCACCGCGCGCTCGCTCGCCGGCGCTGTTCAGGTGCTGATCGACTGGCCGCTCGAGACGGTGATCCTGGACGCCCGCATGCCCGATGCGGCCGGGGGCGTCGCCGCCCTGCGCCAGACCGTCTCGCCCCGCCGCCTGCCGATCATGGCTATCGGCGCCGGGGCGGCCGACTGGCCGCCGGGAGTCGCCGATATCGTCATGTCGGGCGCGCCCCACGCGGCCCAGGCGGCGCTCCGGCTCGAGAACCTCGTTCGCGCGGCCATCGCCGAGGAGGAGGTCGCGCTCCGCGAGGCGACCTTCGCCGCCAGGGGCGAGCCGCTGCCGGTCGCCGAGGTCGACGCCAGCCCCCTGCGGGTGCTGGCCGCCGGCAAGCCCGACCGCCATTTCCTCGCCCTGTCCAACGCCCTCGTCGACCGCGGCTGCGATGTCGTGGCCGCGCCGACGCCCTACACCGCCTTCGACTATCTCCATGAGCGGCCGTTCGACGCCGCCGTGCTCTGGGGCGCCGAGGATCACGCCCCGGCCCTGTCGATCGCCTCGGGCATGAAGCGGAACACCCGCCTCTATCACATACCGGCGGTGCTCTATCTGCGCGGCTCGGGCGAGATCAACCTGGCCGAGCTCTACAATCGCGGTTTCGCCGACGTCGCCGCCGCCGACACGCCGGAGGAAGAGACCGCCGACCGCATTGTCGCCCTCGCCCGCCATCACCGCCGGCACATCGCCATCCGTCGGGCGCTGGAGAGCGCGCGGGGCTCCGGCCTGACCGATCCGGCCACCGGCCTGTTCACGCCCGAACTGTTCGCCAGCCATCTCGCCCGGATCGCCGAGGGCGCCCGCCAGCGCCGCCGCCCCCTGTCCGTCGTGGTCCTGCGGGTCTCGGAGACGGCTCCGGTCGTCGAGGCCCGCAAGAACGGATGGCTGGACCGCGCCCTGCCCCAGATCGGGGCCATGGTCTCCCGCCTGATCCGGACCGAGGACACGGCCGCGCGCCTGTCGCCGGACGTCTTCGCCCTCGCCCTGCCCGCCACCCGGAGGCCGGCCGGCCGGATCGCCGCGGACCGGATCGCCGCCGTCATCGGCTGCACGGCCTTCGACGCCGGCCCGGACCGCTCGCCATTCGTGGTCGAGTTCGAGGTCGGGGTGGCCGAGGTCGCGCCCGGCGAATCGCCGGCGGCGGTGCTTGAACGCGCGTCCGCCGACATCCGGGCCGCTTCGGCCTCCATTTGACAACTGTATTTGTCTAATACAGTGTCCGGGTCATGACGACCCGGCCTTCAGCGCTGCTCGATGATCTGGACACCGCCCTGCTGGCGCTGGCCCCGATCCGCCGCCGCATTCTGGCGGCCCTCGCCGACCCCGCCTCCGCCGCAGGCCTGGCCGAACAACTCGACATGCCGCGCCAGAAGATCGGCTATCATCTGCGCGCCCTCGAAAGCGCCGGCCTGGTCCAGCCCGCGGGCCAGCGGCGCAAGCGCGGCTTCACCGAACGTTTGTTCGTGGCGGCGCGGAACCATGTCCTCGACCCGGCCCTGATGCAGGCCCCGCCGGATCCCGACGCGATCGACGCCCAGGACCGCCACGCCGCCGACCATCTGATCACGACCGCATCGACCATCGTCCGCGATGTCGCCCGCATGCGCCAGGACGCGGCCGCGGAAGGTTCGCGCCTGCTGACCCTGACGGTCGAGGCGGACGTCGTCTTCGCCACGCCCGCCGATTTCGACGCCTTCACCGAAGAGGTCAGCGCCGCCGTCGCCGCCCTCGCCCGCAAATACGCCGCGCCTTCGGGACGCCGCTACCGCCTCACCGCCGCCGCCCACCCGGCGGCTGCCAAACCCGCGCCTGTCAGGAACTGAGCCGATGACCGAAGCCGCCGACCAGCCCATGGAAGACCACGTCCTCGTCGAGGTCACCGTCCCCGCGCCCGCCGACGTCGTCTGGGCGGCGTTGCGCGACCCGCAACAGATCAAACAATGGTTCGGCTGGGACGCCGACACCCTGAAGGACGAGATCGACTTCATCTTCGTGACCCACGCCAACGCCGACGACGCCCGGCGGGTGGTGGACTTCGTCGGCGTGCCGGACCGCTACGAGGTCGAGGCCCGCGGCAACTCCAGCATCGTCCGCGTGGTCCGCTCCGCCCCCGCCGGAACCGACTGGTCGGACGTGTTCGACGGCATGATCGAGGGCTGGATTTCCTTCACCCACCAGCTGGCCTTCGCCCTGGCCCGCCATCGGGGCCAGACCCGGCGCACCCTCTTCTTCTCCGGCCGGCCGCGCGAGGATCAACTGGCGCGCAGCCTGCTGGGCCTCGACGCCGCCCCTGCGCCCGGCGAGCCCCTGGCAGGGCCGCTCGGCCCGGAGGCGCAGGCGTCCGGCCAGGTCTGGTTCACGGCGCGCCACCAGCTCGGCGTCACGGTCGACGCCTGGGGCGACGGTCTGCTGGTCGTGCTGGATCAGCCGCCGACCGACGACACGCCGCGCGACTCGACGATGCTGACCCTGACCACCTACGGATTGTCCGACGCGGCCGTCGCCGATCTGCAGGCCCGCTGGCAGGCCTGGTGGGACCCGCGCTTCGAGACCGTCGCGCCCGGCTGCTAGGCCGCCCCCGCAACCCGCGCCAGATCGGCGGTGATCCGTTCGGCGACCTTGAGCCGGTCCTCGGGCGTGTCCCAGTCGCCCTTGACCACGATCTTCTGGTCCGGCCGGATCTTCCAGAAGGCGTGGTTCTTCTGGATCAGCCCGACCAGCCCCATCGGATTGGGGAATTCATTGTTGCGCAGGGTCAGCACCGCGCCCTTGGGCCCGATGTCGATCCGCTCGATACAGGCCGTCTTGCAGTTGGCCTTGATGCCGACGATGCGCAGCAGCTGTTTCGCCTCGTCCGGCAGCGGCCCGAACCGGTCGATCAGCTCGGCCGCCAGCGCCTCGCGGGTCTCGGTGTTCTCGGCGTCGGACAGGCGGCGATACAGGCTCAGCCGCACGTTCAGGTCGGGCACATAGTCCTCGGGGATCAGCACCGCCGCGCCGACGTTGATGGCCGGCGACCAACCGCGATCGACCACGCCCCCGCCCTCGCCCGCCTGCCGCAGCTCGGCGACCGCGTCCTCCAGCATCTGCTGATACAGCTCGACCCCGACCTCGCGGATATGGCCCGACTGCTCGTCGCCCAGCAGATTGCCGCCGCCGCGCTGGTCCAGATCGTGGCTGGCCAGCTGGAATCCGGCCCCCAGATTGTCCAGCGACTGCAGCACCTGCAGCCGACGCTCGGCCGACAGGCTCATCGGCTTTTCCGGCGGCGTCGTCAGATAGGCGAAGGCCCGCGCCTTGGCCCGCCCGATGCGGCCCCGGATCTGGTGCAGCTGCGCCAGGCCGAACATGTCCGCCTTGTGCACGATCAATGTGTTGGCCGTCGGAACATCAAGTCCGGACTCAACAATGGTCGTCGACAGCAGCAGGTCGTAACTGCCGTCGTAGAAGGCGCTCATCACGTCTTCCAGCTGGGTCGGGGACATCTGGCCATGGCCGACGACGAATTTGATCTCCGGGACCTGTTCGCGGAGGAATTTCTCGATGTCCGGCAGGTCGCTCAGGCGCGGCACCACATAATAGGCCTGACCCCCGCGGTATTTCTCGCGCAGCAGGGCCTCGCGCACCAGCACCGGATCCCACGGCGTCACATAGGTCCGCACCGCCAGCCGGTCGATCGGGGGCGTGGCGATGATCGACATCTCGCGAATGCCCGACAGCGCCATCTGCAGCGTCCGCGGGATCGGCGTCGCCGTCAGGGTCAGCAGGTGCACGTCGGCCCGCAGAGACTTGAGCTTCTCCTTGTGCTTGACCCCGAAATGCTGCTCCTCGTCGACGATCACCAGGCCGAGGTCCTTGAACCCGACCTGTTCGCTGAGCACCGCATGGGTGCCGACGACGATCTCGTACGAACCGTCCTTGAGCCCCGACCGGGTCTCGGCCGCGTCCTTGGCTGTCACCATCCGCGACAGGTGCCGCACCGTCACCGGCCAGCCGGCGAACCGCTCCTTGAACGTCTTGAAATGCTGCCGCGCCAGCAGGGTCGTGGGGCAGACGATGGCCACCTGCTGGCCTGTCATGGCCACCACGAAGGCCGCCCGCAGCGCCACCTCGGTCTTGCCGAAGCCGACATCGCCGCAGATCAGCCGGTCCATCGGCGTGCCCTTGCCGAGGTCCTCCAGCACATCGCCGATGGCGGCCAGCTGGTCGTCGGTCTCCTCATAGGGGAAGCGGGCGCAGAACTCGTCGAACAGGCCCTGCGGCGGGATGATCGCATCGGACGTCCGCAGCGACCGCTTGGCCGCGAGGGCGATCAGGCCCTCGGCCATGTCGCGCAGCCGGGCCTTGGCCTTGGCCTTGCGCGCCTGCCAGCCGGCTCCGCCCAGCCGGTCCAGCTGAACGCCATCGGACTCGCTGCCGTATCGGGTCAGCAAGTCAATGTTTTCAACGGGCAGGTACAGCTTGCTCTCACCCGCATAGAGCAGTTCCAGGCAATCGTGCGGCGCCTCCTGGATCTCCAGCGTCTTCAGCCCCTCGTAGCGGCCGATGCCGTGATCGAGATGGACCACCAGATCGCCGGTGGTCAGGGCCGAGGCCTCGGCGAGAAAGTTCGACGCCCGCCGCTTCTTCTTCGGCCGCGCCAGCCGGTCGCCCAGCATATCGGTCTCGGAGATGACGGCGATGTCGTCCGTCTCGAAGCCGTGCTCCACCGGCAGCACGCCGCGCAGATAGATGTCCTTCGGCGCCTTCTGGACATCGGCCCAGTCGCGCACCGCCACTACATGCTCCAGTCCGTGGTCGGCCAGCATCGAGGCCAGGCGCTCGGACGAGCCTTCGCTCCAGGACGCGAACAGCACCCGCTTGCCGGCCGCCTTCACCGCCTGGGCGTGCCGCGCCACCGCCTCGAACAGATTGACGCTGTCCTGCGCGCGCTCGGCCGCGAAACTGCGTCCCAGCCGCCCGCCGGCGTCCTCGGCCGGGCCGTGGAACGGCGACAGTCGCCGCACCCAGCGACCCGCCAGGGCGCTGTTCCAGTCGCCCTCCGGCAGATACAGCCGCTCCGGCGGCAGGGCGCGATGGGCGGCGCCGCCCTTGCCCATGGCCGCGTCGCGCCGCGCGTCGTGGGCGTCCTTCGTCAGGTTCCAGCGTTCGGCCCGCGCCGCCTCGACCTGATTGTCCAGAAACACCCGCGCGTCGTCGGGCAGATAGTCGAACAACGTCTCCAGCCGGTCGTAGAGCAGCGGCAGCCAATGCTCCATGCCCTGCCGGCGCGCCCCCTCGCTGATCGCCGCGTACAGCGGATCGTCGCCCGGCGTCCCGAACAGCGCCAGATAGCCGGTGCGGAAGCGGGAGATGCTGTCGGGGTCCAGCAAGGCCTCCGACACCGGCGCCAGCGACACATCACGGCGCTGGCCGGTCGACCGCTGGGTGGCCGGGTCGAAGGTGCGGATCGATTCGAGTTCCGAACCGAACATGTCCAGGCGCACCGGCTCCACGAACCCGGGCGGGAAGACGTCGATCACCCCGCCGCGGACGGCGAACTCGCCCCGCTCGGACACCGTCGAGGCGCGCATATAGCCGTTGGCGGCGAAATAGCGCTCCAGCGCCGCCGTATCGAGGTCCAGCCCGACCGTGGTCTCGAATCCGGCGCTGCAGGTCACCTCGCGCGGCGGAGTCCGCTGCATTGCGGCCCCGACAGTGGTCACGACCAGCAGCGGCGACCGATCGCCCTCCGGCCGCTGGGCCAGTCGGGTGAGGGCCGCCATCCGCTCGGCCGACACGGAAGACGTCGGGCTCAGTCGGTCATACGGCAGGCAATCCCACGCCGGAAACTCGACAATGTCAATATCATTGGCGAAAAAGCCGAAGGCCTGCACGAACTCGCCCATGCGGGCGTAGTCGCGGGCCACGAAGACGCCGACGCCGCCGTCGGCCCTGACGCGTTCAGCCACCGTCAGGGCGTCCAGCCCTTCGGGGGCGCCGCCCAGCTCCTGGTCGCTTCGATTGGAAACCCGGGCGTCCATCAGCCGGCGCCCTCCGCCACCGCGGCGGCGACATGGGCGCGCATGAAGGCCCGGATTTTCGCCATCACCGACGTTTCATGTTCGGGCGGGGTCGGCTCGGTCCCGATGATCCAGGCGTACAGCTGGTGATCGTCGTCCTGCGCCAGCAGGGCTTCCAGCGCATCCAGCTCCGCTTCCTCCAGCATCGGCCCGACCCGATCCACGAACGGACCCAGCACCAGGTCCGCCTCGCGGAATCCCCGCCGCCACGCCCGGAAGGCGATACGGCCCAGTCTTTCTTTCAGACGCGCGTCGGTATCGGCCACAAGCTTCCTTGCCCGGTGAAAATCGCGAGAAACGCCCTCGATCCGCGAGCCGCCACACGGCGAGCGACAGGGTGCTTCAATGAGGTGGGTCAGATAGCGTTCCACGCGCGCTTTCGCCAGCTATGCTGTCGCCGATGCGGCCGCCGAGTCTCTTTCCCCTGTTCGCGGAGGTCTCCACCCTGAAGGGCGTGGGGCCCAAAATCCTGCCGCTCGTGCAGAAGCTGGCCGGGCCGCTGGTCCGCGACCTGATGTTCCTGTCGCCTTCCGGCCTGATCGTCCGCCGCCCCATGACGGCCGTGAACGCTGTCGAAGGGTTCGTCGGCGTCTTCGAGGTCGTCATCGACCGGCTCATCGTCCCCGGCAAGCCCGGCGCGCCGATCAAGGTCCGGGCGACCGACGACACCGGCTTCGTCCATCTGATCTGGTTCGGCGGCTCCGCACAGCACATCGACCGCCTGCTGCCGAAAGGTCAGCGCCGCCTCGTCTCGGGCAAGGTCGAGCGTTTCAACAACGAGGTGCAGATCGTCCATCCGGACATCTTCACCCTCGAACAGGCCGACGACATCGCCGCCGTCGAACCCGTCTATCCGGCCACCCACGGTCTGGGCTCCCGCGTCATCCGCAAACTGGCCCAGCATGCGCTCGAACACGCCCCGGATCTGCCGGAGTGGCAGGACGCGGCATGGCTCGCCAAACGGCGCTGGCCCGGCTGGCGCGAAGCCTTGCAGGCCCTGCATGCGCCCACCGCGGAACCCGACCTCCTGCCTGACGCGCCGGCCCGCCAGCGGCTGGCCTATGATGAACTGCTGGCGCACCAGCTGGCCCTCGCCCGCCGCCGCCGCGCCCGCCAGATCACCCCGGGGCCGGTCATTGCGCCCGGCGAGGCGTCCGGGCGGGTGCTCGCCGCCCTGCCCTTCACCCTGACCGGCGCTCAGGTACAGGCCATCGCCGAAATCCGCCGCGACCTCGCCTCGGGCGAGCAGATGGGCCGGCTGCTGCAGGGCGACGTCGGCTCCGGCAAGACGGCCGTGGCCGCCCTGGCGCTCGCGGACGCCGCGGCCTCGGGCTTCCAGTCGGCCCTGATGGCCCCCACCGAAATCCTCGCCCGGCAGCACTGGCAGAGGCTGGGCCCGATTCTGGAGACCGCCGGCGTCTCGACAGTCCTGCTCACCGGGCGCGACACCCCGGCCGAGCGCCGTTCCCGGCTGGCGGCCCTGGCCTCGGGCGAGGCGCAGGTCGCCATCGGCACCCACGCCCTGTTCCAGGACGCCGTCCGCTTCGACCGGCTGGCCCTGGCCGTGATCGACGAACAGCATCGCTTCGGCGTCAACGAGCGCCAGCGGCTGCAGACCAAGGGCGATCCGCGCACCGGGGGCGTCCACCTGCTGACCATGTCGGCCACGCCCATCCCCCGCACCCTGGAGCTGACCCAGTACGGCGAGCTCGAGGTCTCCCGCCTGACCGAAAAGCCGCCGGGCCGTACGCCCGTGACGACCGCCGTCGTTCCCCTCGCCCGGATCGGCGAGGTCGCCAAACGCCTGAAGGCGGCCCTGGACAGCGGCGCCCAAGCCTACTGGATCTGCCCGCTGGTGGCCGAGAGCGAGGCCTCCGACCTCGCCGCCGCCGAGGCCCGCGCCGCCGACCTACGCCGGATCATGCAGGTCGAGGTCGGCCTCGCCCACGGCCAGATGGCCGGCGCCGAGCGAGAGGCTGTGATGGCCGATTTCGCCGACGGCCGTCTGCCCCTGCTCGTCGCCACGACCGTGGTCGAGGTCGGCGTCGACGTGCCCAACGCCTCGATCATGGTCATCGAACACGCCGACCGCTTCGGCCTCGCCCAGCTGCACCAGCTGCGCGGCCGGGTCGGGCGCGGAACCGCCGCCAGCACCTGTCTGCTGCTCTACGGGGGCGGCGACGACGGCCTCGGCGAGACGGCCCGCATCCGCCTCGAGACCCTGCGCCGCACCGAGGACGGCTTCGAGATCGCCGAGGAGGACTTCCGCCTGCGCGGCGGCGGCGATCCGCTTGGCCTGAAGCAGAGCGGCTTCCCGGCCTATCGTTTCGCCGATCCGATCCGCCATCGCGAACTGCTTCTGGCGGCGGCCGATGACGCCCGGCTCGTGCTAGGCCGCGACCCGGACCTGACCTCCCCCCGCGGCGAGGCGGTCAGGGTGCTGGAGGCCCTGTTCGACTGGCGCAACGACCGGCCCGGCGTGGACTAGGCGGTTCCGTGAACGGCGAGCCAACGCGCCAGTCGCGCCTCGGCGTCTGCTTCAATATCGCCGTAGAAGAGATTGTAGGGGCGAGCCTTTCTCCTTTCCGTCCAGGTCCCGGGGTGGCGGAATGACTCGGCTTCAGGGTCGCTGTAGCGCAGCAGACCGCCGCGGCACTGGGTGGCGGTCTCGCGCGCCAGCAGGGCCGGCCGGGCGCCCCATTCCAGCCCCGTCGCATTGGTGGCGCCGCGATTCTCCCGGGCCGCGACGGGCGCCGTCGAGGTCGAACCGGTCACCGGATTGACGCACAGGGCCTCCCGGCCGTCGAGTTCGACCAGCCGTCCCCGGGCGTCCCAGACCAGCGCCCGCCTCAGACGGCGCCGCCCCGCGCCGTCATTGCCTTCGTTGACCGCCGAGAAGCTGACGATGCAGCCGATCCGGTCGCGACCTTCACAGGCCGGCGTCGACGGCGCGAGCCTGACGACGGGGATCAACACATCCATCAGATAGACCGCCACCAGCCGCTCTCGGAGGGCCGGATCGCCCGCGATGCGCTCGCGCAGCAGGCGCTCGACCAATTCTCCCCCCTGCTCCACGCCGGCCAGCACGATGGGCCCGTCCGGGTGACGCGCGATCCAGGCGTCATAGGCGGCCAGAATGTCCCGGTAGGCGAAGGTCCGCGCCTCCCGCGCGTCCTCGCGCAGCGTCAACCGGGTGTAGAGACTGCCCTGGCGATAGCGGGGCGCGCTCACGGTCCCCAGCCGTGCGAACGGACCCGCATAGTTCGGCAGCACCACGCGCTGCAGCCACGTCTCGGCGTCGGGATGGCCGATCGGGCCGTTCCAGTGGCGTCCGCCGTCATAGGTCGTCGAATGCACGAAGAAGACGGCCGCCGGTCCGGCGTCCGGCGCGCGCGCATCCCGCATGGCCCAGGCCTCGTCGCTCGCATAGTCCGGCGCCGGGGGTGGCTGGTAGGTCTGGAAAGGAACCTGCGGGTCCAGGCCGGCCCTGAGGATGTCCCCGCGCCAGACCGCCACGGCGGTCGTCAACAGGAAGACCAGGGCAAAACCCGTCCATCCCAGCCACTGTCGGGCGGTCAACTTCTGCCGCTTCATCGATAGGGATCCTTCGAGGCGAGGAAATCCTGCACATAGCGCCGGACCCCCTCCTGCAACGGGGTCGCCGGGCCGCTGAAGCCGGCGGCGCGGATGCGTTCCATCCGGGCCTCGGTGAAATACTGGTACCGGTCGCGCAGGCTCTCCGGCGTATCGATGAACTCGACCCGCGGCGATCGGCCGGCGGCGGCGAACGTCGCCTCGGCGAGGTCGAGGAAGGAGCGGGCCTGACCGGAGCCGGCGTTGAACACGCCCGACACGGCCGGCGTATCCAGCAGCCATTCGACCATATCGACCACATCGTCGACGAAGACGAAGTCTCGCATCTGCCCGCCGTCGGCCCAGGCCGGGTTGTGCGAGCGGAACAGGGTGACCGGCTCGCCGGCCTGGATCTTCGGCCAGATCTGGGCCACGACCGACTTCATGCCGCCCTTGTGATACTCGTTGGGGCCGTAGACGTTGAAGAATTTCAGCCCCGCCCACTGGCTCGGCGACTGACCGCGGTCCGACTGGCGCGCCGCATACTGATCGAACAGCAGTTTCGAATAGCCGTAGACGTTCAGGGGCCGCAGCGAAGCCAGCGCCTCCAGACTGTAGTCGTCCGCGAACCCCTGTTCGCCGTCGCCGTAGGTGGCGGCCGACGAGGCGTAGATCAGTCGTGCGTCCCTCAGCGCGCACCAGTCCCAGATGTCGCGCGACAGGGTGAAGTTGGTGCGCAGGACCAGGTCGGCGTCCGCCTCCGTCGTCGAGGAGATCGCCGCCATATGGACCACGGCCTCGATCCGTTCGGCATGACGCTCCAGCTGTTCGAACAGCTCCCCCGGCTGCCAGAAGTCCGCGACCGGATGTTTGGCGATGTTCTTCCACTTGCCCAGGGCCGCGTCTTCCAGCCGGTCGCAGACGACCACGTCGTGGCGGTCCCCGGCGCACAGCCGTGCGACGATGTTCGAGCCGATGAAGCCGGCGCCGCCGGTGACCACGATCATCGGCCGGCTCATGCGTCGTCCTCCATCATCCCGATCGTCCGGGTGGTGGAATAGCCCTCCACGAAGGTCGCCAGCCTGACCTCCCCGCCCCGGCTCTCGACCAGGCCGCCGCCGACGACGCCCTCGCGGTCGTAGTCCGCGCCCTTGATCAGGACGTCGGGCCGCAGCCGCTCGATCAGGGCCAGGGGGGTCGGCTGGTCGAACGAGGTGACCCCGTCTACGCTGGTCAGTCCGCCGATGACCACGGCGCGGCTGTCGAGGTCGTTGATCGGCCGCCCCTCGCCTTTCAGCCGGCGCACCGACGCATCGGTGTTCAGGGCCACCACCAGCCGGTCGCACCAGCCCCGCGCCTGGGCCAGATAGGCCACATGGCCCCGATGCAGGATGTCGAAACAGCCGTTGGTGAAGCCGACCTTCAGTCCCCGCTCCCTCCAGCCCTCGACCAGCTCCGCCAGCTCTTCCAGCGGCATCATCTTGGCGTGGGCCCCGGCGGCGTGCTGGCTCATTTCGGCGTCGATCAGCTCGGCCGGGGTGACCACGGCCGTGCCCGCCTTGGACACCGCCACGCCCGAGGCCAGGTTGGCGAACTCCACCGCCGTCTCCAGCGAAGCGCCGGCGCCCAGCGCCAGGCCCAGGGCGGCGAGGCCCGTGTCTCCGGCGCCGGAGACGTCGAACACCTCCCGCGCGTGGCCGGGGAAATGCCTCGCCGCCTCCCCTCGCCGCATCAGGCTCATGCCCTTGCCGGCGCGCGTGACCACCACGGCCTTCGCCGGAATGACGGCCAGCAGCGCCTTCAGCGCCGCCTCGATCTCGGCCTCGCTCTCCACCGGAAGCCCGGTCGCGGCCGCCAGCTCGCCGGCGTTCGGCTTGATCAGATCGACGGCCCCATATCGCGCGAAGTCGCGTCCCTTCGGGTCCACCACCACGAGCGCGCCCGTCGCCTCGGCCGCCGACAGAGCCTGCGCGATGACCAGATCGTTCACCACGCCCTTCGCGTAGTCCGACAGCAGGAATACGGAAGCGTTGGAAAATGCGTCTGTTTCATCGGCCAGAAAAGCGGTCGCCTCCTCATCGAGCCGCAGCAGCTGCTGGCCCGCCGCGATGAACCGGGTCTTGACGATCGTCGCCACGCCGGCCCGCCGCTCGACGGCGTTCTCGACCCCCGTCTCCGCATCGATCAGCGCGGTCAGTTCGTCGCCCGCGGGATCCTGCCCCGCCACGCCGCCGAGGCGCGCCACGCCGCCCAGCGCCGCTACATTGCGCGCGACATTGCCCGCGCCGCCCGGCATGGCTGTGGTCCGACGGCTCTGCAGCACCGGGATCGGCGCTTCGGGCGAGATGCGGCTGACCTCGCCGTGGACGTACCGGTCCAGCATCAGATCGCCGACGCAGGCGGCCCTGACCCCGCGCACCCGCTCGAGCAGCGCCTGCAGCCCGCCGAGATCGAGAGTCCGCTCCGCCATTCCCATGGCCTATCGGATTCAGGCCGCCTTCGCCATCCGCGCCTTGGTCAGGTCGTCATAGGCGATCAGGTCGGCCGCCAGCGCCTCGAACTGGTCCAGCGGCACCATGTTCGGCCCGTCCGACGGAGCGTTGTCCGGGTCCTGGTGGGTCTCCATGAAGACCGCGTCCACGCCGACCGCCACGGCCGCCCGCGCCAGCACCGGCACGAACTCCCTCTGTCCGCCCGACGACGTCCCCTGCCCGCCCGGCTGCTGCACGCTGTGGGTCGCGTCGAACACCACGGGACAGCCGATCTCGCGCAGGATGGGCAGGGACCGCATGTCGCTGACCAGGGTGTTGTAGCCGAAGCTGGCCCCGCGCTCGCAGGCCATGACGTTCGGATTGCCGGCCCCGACCACCTTGGCGATGACGTTCTTCATGTCCCAGGGCGCGAGGAACTGGCCCTTCTTGATGTTGATGACCTTGCCCGTCGCCGCCGCGGCCAGCAGCAGGTCGGTCTGGCGGCTCAGGAAGGCGGGAATCTGCAGCACGTCCACGGCCTGGGCCGCGATCCGGCAGTGTTCCTCCGTGTGCACGTCGGTCAACACCGGCAGGCCCGTGACCTCGCGGATCTCGGCGAAGATCGGCAGCGATCCCTCAAGCCCGAAACCCCGCGCGGCGCTCGCCGAGGTCCGGTTGGCCTTGTCGAAACTGGTCTTGTAGATGACGCCGACATTCAGCCGCTCGCCGATCTCCTTCAGCGCATGGGCCATCTCCAGAGCATGCTGGCGGCTCTCCAGCTGGCACGGCCCGGCGATGAAGACGATGCGCTGGCCGCCGCCGATGCTGACGGGGCGTTTCAGCCCGTCCTTGATGTCGATGATGGCGTTGGGTCTGGACACGGCGAATTCCCGGAATGACGACTGGGCGGCGCGTTCCTGACGCGCCTTCAAGGCGATCAGGTGGCGTTGGAGGTGCGGCTTGGCAAGTTACACGGCGGCTGTCGGCAAGGCCACCCCCCGGCGGAGTCACAGGGATTGACGAGCCGCCCCGTCCGACCCCACCTTGAGCGTATGACGTCGGTCACCGCCGAGCGCCACGAGATCGCCGCCCGCATGCCGCACGGGTTCGGCCTGCTATTGCGCCTGCTGGCCTCCAACTGGACCGTGGGGCGGCTGACGGTCCTCCTGCCCGACGGCGCCTGCCACCTGCTGGAAGGGAGCCAGCCCGGCCCCTCCGCCACGCTCGACATCCGGGACTATCGATTCGCCCGCCGCGTGCTCGCCTCCGGCGATATCGGCTTCGCCGAAGGCTATATGGCCGGCGAGTGGGAGACGCCGCACCTCGCCACCCTGATCGAGGCCCTGGCCCGTAACAGCGACTACATCCGCCGCCTCGTCGGCGGCCACCCGTTCATGAAGGCGGTGCACTGGCTGTCGCACCGCATGAATCGCAACAGCCGCTCCGGCTCGCGCAAGAACATCCATGCCCACTACGACATCGGCAACGCCTTCTACGCGGCCTGGCTCGACCCCTCGATGACCTATTCGTCGGCGCGGTTCACCGACGCAGGCATGGCGCTCGAGGCGGCGCAGCGCGAAAAATACGCCGCCCTCGCCCGCACCATGGACCTCCAGCCCGGGCAATCGGTGCTCGAGATCGGCTGCGGCTGGGGCGGGTTCGCGGAATTCGCGGCGAAGGAGATCGACGCCCGCGTCACCGGCATCACCATCTCGCGGGAACAGTATGACTTCGCCCGCCAGCGCATCTTCAACGCCGGCCTGTCCGAGCGCGCCGACATCCGGCTGATCGACTACCGCGACGTCGACGGCCGTTTCGATCGTGTCGCCTCGATCGAGATGTTCGAGGCGGTCGGGCAGGAGTACTGGCCCGCCTATTTCGGCAAGATCCGCGAGGTGCTGGAACCGGGCGGCCGCGCCGGCCTGCAGATCATCACCATCGATGACGCTTTCTTCGCCGGCTTCCGCAAGCGGACGGACTTCATCCAGAAATACATCTTCCCCGGCGGCATGCTGCCCTCCGAAGCCGCGCTCAGGCCGATCATCGCCGCCGCGGGCCTCCAATGGCGCGAGGTCGACCGCTTCGGGCAGGACTACGCCGAGACGCTGAGGCTGTGGGACGAGCGCTTCCAGGCCGTCTGGGACGACATCTGCCGGACCGGCGGCTTCGACGAGCGCTTCCGCCGGCTGTGGCGCTTCTACCTGGCCTATTGCGAGGCCGGCTTCCGCACCGCCCGGACCGACGTGATCCAGCTGGGGCTTTCAAGGGTCTGAGCAGGGTCTAGACTGGCTCCATGCCCGACCTTCCACCCCTGATCTCGACCGCCGACCTGGCCGTCCGCCTGGATGAACCTCGCCTGCGTCTCGTCGACGCCAGCTGGCACATCGACGGGCGTGACGCCCGCCCGGACTTCGAGGCGGCCCGCCTGCCCGGCGCGGCCTTCTTCGATCTGGAGGCCAGTTCCGACCCGGACAGCGCCCTGCCCCACATGTTGCCCGCCGCCGAAGCCTTCGGCGCCCGCATGGGAGGGCTGGGCCTGAGCGAGACCGATCACATCGTCGTCTATGACACCGTCGGCATCCGCTCTTCAGCCCGCGCCTGGTGGATGTTCCGGGTGATGGGCGCGTCGCGGGTCCAGGTGCTCGACGGCGGCCTGCCCAAATGGCGATCCGAGGGGCGTCCGGTCGAGTCCGGTCCGCCGGCTCCGGCCGACCCGGCGGTCTTCACGGCCCGCCTCGACCGCGCCGCCGTCGCCGGCCTGGCCGACGTTCGCGCCGCCCTCGCCGGGGCGGCCCAGGTGATCGACGCCCGCGCCGCTGACCGCTTCCGGGGCCAGGCGCCCGAGCCGCGCAAGGGCCTGCGTTCGGGCCACATGCCCGGCGCGCTGAACCTGCCGTTTCCGGGCGTCCTCCAGGCCGACGGGACGATGAAGCCCGCGATCGAGCTCGAGGCCGCCTTCCGCGCGGCTGGCCTCGACCTCGACCAGCCGGTGATCACCAGCTGCGGGTCGGGCGTGACCGCCGCCATCCTCAGCCTCGGCCTCGCCGTCCTCGGCCGCCCGTCCCGCCTCTATGACGGCAGCTGGGCCGAATGGGGCGGCCGGGCGGACGCCGAAGTCGTCGCCGCCTGACCGCCTGTCGCCCGGCTAGTTCGGCGGCGCGACCGCCGGCAGCGGCAGATCGTCCGGCACCACGTCGTCGGTCTCGCCGCGCGACACCACGGTCGCCGCCACCAGATCGCCGGTGACGTTCAGCGTGGTGCGGCACATGTCGAGAAAGCGGTCGACACCGAGGATCAGGCCGATGCCTTCGGCCGGCACCCCGACCATGACCAGGATCAGGGCGATGACCGGCAGCGACCCGGCTGGCACGCCGGCCGTGCCGATGCCGCCGAGGATGCAGACCAGCATGACGATCAGCTGCTGGCCGACGCTCAGCTCGATGCCGAAGAACTGGGCCAGGAACAGCACCGTGACGCCCTCGAACAGGGCCGTGCCGTTCTGGTTCGCGGTCGCGCCGACGGTCAGCACGAAGCGCGAGATGCGCTTCGGCAGCTTCAGGTTTTCCTCGGCCGCCTTGATGGCGATGGGCAGGGTGGCGTTGGACGAGGCGGTCGAGAAGGCGACGACGAACGGCTCCTTCACGCCCGCTGCGAACTTCAGCGGGTTCATGCCGCCGAAGATCCAGACCAGCAGCGGGTAGACGATGAACATGTGGATCGCCATCGCCCCGACGGCGACGAGGGCGTAGGCCCCGAGCCGTACCAGCAGGTCCCAGCCGAACACGGCGGCGAGGTTGAACATCAGGCAGGCGATGGCGATCGGCGCCAGTTTGATGACCAGGTTGATGAGCTTCATCATCACCTCGAACACGCCCTGCAGCGTCTCCTGCAGCTGGTCGGTGGCGCGGCTCTTGGCCATCACCATGCCGATGCCGAAGATCAGGGCGAAGACCATGACCGGCAGGATCTGGTTCTCCGCCGCCGCCGTCACGACGTTCGACGGGATCATGTCGAGGAAGAACTGGCCCGCCTCGATCGACTTCGGCGCGCCGCCGACGATGGCCGAGGCCCCTTCAGCGCCCTGGGCCAGAAGCTGCTGCGCCAGGATCGGGTCCACCCCGTCGCCGGGCCGGAACAGATTGACCATCCCCAGGCCGATGCCGACGGCGATGGCGGAGACCATGACGGTGAACACCAGCGTCTTGTAGCCGACCCGGCCCAGCGACTTCAGGTCGCCCATCTCGGCCACGCCGACGGCGAGGGCCGAAAACAGCAGCGGCAGCACCAGCATGAACAGCAGGCGCAGGAAGATCTGGCCGACGGAGCGGATGATCTCCATCACCTCCGGGATGACCATCTGGCCCGTCAGATTGACGTACAGCCCGCCCCCGAGGCCGGCCGTGAAGCCAAGCAGCATCCACAGATAGAGCGGGATCTTGCCCCGTTTGGTCGTTTCCATAGGTCCCCCCGGCCTCAGCCGATGTCATTACCGGGTCGGCAGGGCCTGTATCAGGCTGAAGGACCGGCAGTTCATTCTGCGCCAGGTCCCGGGGCTCGGTCGAGTGCCGAATTGCGGGGTGGAACGTCCGCCCGCTATTTGATCGGCGGCGCCTTGTAGGCCTCGATGTCGATTTCCTTCTCCCAGCGTCCGACGATGGTCGCCACGGCCAGGTCGCTGACCACATTGGCCACCGTCCGGGTCATGTCGAGAATGCGGTCGAAGGGCAGAATGAAGCCGACCATCAGGGCGGTCTGGGCCGGGCTGACCCCGATCACCTGCAGCACGGCCGCCAGCATGAACAGCGAGGCCGAGGGCACCGGCGCCGTGCCGATCGACACCAGCACCGTGGTCAGGCCGATCAGCAGATAGTCCATCACGCTCAGATCGATGCCGAAGGCCTGGGCCGCGAACGAGGCCAGCAGGGCGATGTACAGCGCCGTGCCGTCCATCGAGATGGTCACCCCCAGCGGCAGGACGGTCGAGAACACCGGCTTCTTGATGCCCAGATTGGCCTCCGCCACCGCCATCGACACCGGCAGGGTGGCCGAGGACGACGAGGTCGAGAACGCCACGAGGGCGGCGTCGGTCACACCGCGGAAGAAAGGCAGCGCCGGCAGCCGGGCCAGCAGCTTGATCAGCCCGCCATGCACGAACAGCACCTGCAGGATGCAGCCCGTGATCACGCAGAAGGCCAGCAGGGCGACATTGACGAACGTCGCCGGCCCGGTCGTGCCCATCACCCAGGCGATCAGGGCGAAGACGCCGAACGGGGCGACCTCCATCACGAAATTCACCACCCTGAGCATGGCCTCGGCCCCGGCATGGAAGGCGCCCGCCAGCGGCTCGCCCCTGGCCCCGGCGGTCAGCAGGCCGGCGCCGAAAATCAGGGCGAAGAAGATCACCGACAACACCTGGCCCTGGGCCAGGGCGTTGATCGGATTGGTCGGCACGATGGACTCGAGCAGGCCGACGAAGGGTTGGGCCGCTTCCAGTTCGCGCGGCACGGCCCCGGCGAAGTCCACGCCCAGCCCCGGCTGGACCAGCGCCCCGAGGATCAGGCCGATGACGATCGCGAGCGCGGTCGTCAGGATGTAGAGGAAGATGGTCTTCAGCCCCAGAGAGCCCAGCCGTTTGGGATCCTGCAGGCTGAGCACGCCCGAGACGATGGTGGCGAACACCAGCGGGATCACGATCATCTGGATCAGGCGCACGAACAGGTCGCCGATCCATTTGATCTGCACCGCCCCCTCGCCCCAGATCAGGCCGGCGATCGCCCCCAGCACCAGGGCGACGAGGATGCGTTTCCACAGCTTGATGCCGAACCAGTAGCGGTAGAGCGGCCCGCGCGGAGGCGCCTCGGCGGCGATGTGGCTGTCGTCGGTCATGCAGTTCCCGTAACGCTACGCTCGGGACGCTCACCCCGGCCTTGAAGCGGGCACGTTACCGGCTGACGCTCCGGCTCGCCAGTGGGCGGCGGGCCGGCTAGCGCACCGGCAGGCCGTAGATCAGGCCGCCGGGCCGGGCGTTCCATTGGGCGTTAAGCCCGCGCGCCAGGTCGAGCGATGAATCAGGCCCCAGATTGCGGGTGAATATTTCACCATAGTTTCCCGAGGCTTTGATGGCCTTCCTCGCCCAGTCTCTCGACAGCCCCATGGCCGGCCCGATATCGCCCTCGGCGCCCAGAAGCCGGCGAATCTGCGGATCTCCCGATTCCTCCGCCAGCTGATCGACGTTGGCGGCGGTGATCCCCAGCTCCTCCGCCAGGATCAGGGCGTTCAGCGTCCAGCGCACGATCGAGGTCCACGACTCATCGCCGCGATTGACCGCGGGACCCAGCGGCTCCTTCGAAATCACGTCCGGCAGGATGGCGTGCTGCTCGGGGTTCGGCAGCAGCGTCCGCGCCGCCGCCAGGGCCGAGATGTCGGCGCTGAAGGCGTCGCACTCCTCGCGGGCATAGGCGGTGCGCGCCGCCTCCTCGTTGGCGCCCACGATCGGGCGATACTCGATCCCCCGGGCCCGGAAGAAGTCGGCGACGTTCAGCTCCGACGTCGTTTCACGCTGCACGCAGACGCGGGCCCCGTTCAGCTCCTGGGCGCTCGCAAGATCCAGCGAGCGCCGCACCAGGAAACCTTGTCCGTCGTAGTAGTTGACCCCGGCGAAGCGGATGCCCTCGGAAATCTCCCGCGATGTGGTCCAGGATGTGGCCCGCCACAGCACGTCGACGCGGCCGCCGCGCAGGGCGTCGAATCGCTGGCTCGAGGTCAGGGGCACGAACCGCACCGCATCCGGCCGTCCCAGCACCGCCGCCGCCAGCGCCCGGCAGAAGTCCGCGTCGAAACCCCGCCATTCGCCCCGGTTGTCGGTATAGGCGAAACCGACCAGCCCCTCGTGCACGCCGCAGTTCAGCCGCCCGCGCCGCTTGATCGCCTGCAGGGTGGGGCTGGAGAACTCCGGAGCCTCGGTCTCCGTCACGACCGGCTCGGTTTCCGTCTCGGCCCGGCGGTCGCGATCGCCACACGCCGCCGCCGTCAGGCCGAGGGCCATGATCACGCCCGCCGTCGCCGCTCGCCAAACCGCCTGTGACCGCATTCCGCTCCTCGCCCGAGCCATTCCGACCTTGCGCCCCCGCCTGCTTTAGAGGCCTTTGGAGCCTGAACCGCAACCCTCGACGGCGCCCTGATGACCGATCGTCCCGACCCCGGCGAGCGCACTCGCCTCATCGCCCCGGCCACCCGGCGCGGCCAGGGCCGCCGTCCCGTCAACCCTCCGGTCGAGCGCGCCTCGACCCTGCTCAACGACGATCCCGCCGCCATGCGCGACGTCGCCGACGGCCCGGTCTACGGCATCGAGGACCTGACCGCCGCCCGCGAACTCCGCCTCGCCCTGGCCGGGCTCGAAGGGGCGACCGACGCCTGGCTGGTCCCTTCCGGTCTCGCCGGCGTCACCGTGCCCCTGACCGCCCTGCTGCGTCCCGGTGACGAGGTTCTGGCTTCCGACGCCCTCTACGGCCCGACACGCCGCTTCCTGAACCGGCATCTGAAGGCGCGGGGCGTCGCCACGACCTTCCACGCCGCCGACGCCCCGGTCGCCGACATCCTCGCGGCCGTGACCGACCGGACCCGGTTGCTGCTGATCGAGTCCCCCGCCTCCCTGACCTTCGAACTGGTCGACGTCCCGGCCCTCGCCGCCGCCTGCCGCACGCGCGGGGTGCTCACCGTCATGGACAACACCTGGGCCGCCGGCCTCGCCTTCCGCCCGCTGGCGCACGGCGTCGACCTCAGCGTCCAGGCCGTGACCAAATACGTCGCAGGCCACTCCGACCTGCTGATGGGCTCGATCGCCGTCGCCGACCCCGCCGTCGGCCGCCCGATCGCCGAAACCCTCGAGGATCTGGGCTGGCGGGTCTCGCCCGACGACGCCTGGCTGGCCCTTCGCGGCCTGCGCACCCTGCCGCTGCGCTACGCCGAACAGGCCCGCTCGGCCCTGGTCGTCGCCGAATGGCTGCAGGCCCGCCCCGAGGTCGCGCAGGTCCTCCACCCCGCCCTGCCCGGCGCGCCCGGCCACGACCTCTGGCGCCGCGACTACACAGGCGCCGCCTCGATCTTCGGCCTCGTCATGAAGGGCGGCTCCGAAGCCGCCGCCCACGCCCTGATGTCGGCGCTCCGGCTGTTCGGGCTCGGCTATTCCTGGGGCGGGTTCGAGAGCCTGATCACCCATGAGACCGGCCAGCTCGCCTTCCGCCGTTCGCCGCCGGACCTGCCCGGCGAACTGCTCCGCCTCCACGTCGGCCTCGAGGACCCCGCCGACCTGATCGCCGACCTCGAGCACGGCCTCGCCGCCTGGCGCGCCGTCAGCTGAGCTTCGCCCGCGCCGCCTTCAGCTTCGCCTTCAGCGCCTCCCGCGCCTTCGCCTGCCGCTTCGCCAGCGCCGCCGCCCGCTGATCCAGGGCGGCCCGCTCGGCCTCGATCGCCTCCCGCTCCCCGGCCTGCGCCTCTTCCAGCGCCGCCCGTTCGGCCTCCAACGCCTCGACCTTCGCCCGCGCCTTCCCGTCGGACGCCGTCTTCTTCGGCTTCGGCGCGGCCTTCGGCGCCTTCTTCCGCTCGACCTCCCCGATATCCACCGCCAGCCCGCGCTCGATCAGTTCGCCCGGCGCCGCCAGCGCCGCCTCGCGGTCCGGACCGATCTGGATCTCCCGCGCCGAGCCGTCCTTGAACAGGTCGCGCTTCATCCCCCAGGCTTCCAGGGCCTTGGCCCGCGACGGCGCGGCCACGGTCCAGGAATGGAATCCGTCGGAATAGCAGAACACCTTCAGCTTTCGCCCCATGGCCTCAGTCCAACTCGATCCACACGGGGGCATGGTCGCTGGCCCGCTCGCGCCCGCGCACCGTCCGGTCCACCCCCGCGTCGGTCAGCCGCCCGGCCACCGCCGGGCTCAGCAGCAGGTGGTCGATGCGCAGCCCGGCATCCCGCTCCCACGCCTGCCGGAAATACTGCCAGAAGGTCCACGGCGGTGGGTCGTCCGGATAGCGCTCGCGCAGCGCGTCGGTCCAGCCCTGCTCCAGCAACCGCGCGAACGCCGCCCGGCTCTCCGGCTGCAGCAGGGCGTCCTTCTTCCACGAGCGGCTGTTGTAGATGTCCGCCTCGGTCGGCACGACGTTGTAGTCGCCCGCCAGCACCACCGGCGCCCCGCTGGCCAGCAGCGTCGCCGCATGGGCGTTCAGCCGCTCCATCCAGGCCAGCTTGTAGTCGAATTTCGGCCCCGGCTGCGGATTGCCGTTGGGCAGGTAGAGCGAGGCGATCAGCACCCCGTCCACCGCCGCCTCCAGATAGCGGCTCTGCGCGTCCGCCGGCGCGCCCGGCAACTCGCGACGCGTCACTACGGGCTCAGCCTCCCGCGCCAGGATGGCCACCCCGTTCCAGCGATGCTCGCCCTTCCAGACCGGGTGATAGCCCAGCGCCCGGATCGCCCCCGCCGGAAACTGGGCGTCCGTCGCCTTCAGCTCTTGCAGACAGACCACATCGGGCCGCGCCGCCTCCAGCCACTCCAGCAGATTGGCCAGCCGGGTGTTGACCCCGTTGATGTTGAAGGTGGCGATCCTCACCGGCTTTCAACGGCCCCGCTCGCGCCGGGTTGCCGCGATCCGGCCTACAGCCAGCGCGCGCGCTTGAACCGCACGTAGAGGCCGGCGCAGATCGCGCCGATGACCGCCAGCACCACCCAATAGCCGTAGGGGCTCTCCAGTTCGGGCATATGTTCGAAATTCATCCCGTAGATTCCGGCGATGGCCGTCGGCACCGCGAGGATGGCCGCCCAGGACGCCAGCTGCCGGGTGATTGCGCCCGTCCGCTGCTGTTCCAGCAGGCTGCTGAATTCGAACACCGAGGTCAGCGCCTCGCGCAGGCCGTCGACCATCGCCTGAACCCGGCGCAGATGATCGAGGACGTCGTTGAAATAGGGCCGCGCCTCCGCGTCGATGCAGGGCAGATCCAGCCGGATCAGTTTCGTCGCGACCTCCCCCGCGGGACCCAGCACCCGCTGGAACCGGATCATCTCCCGCCGGATCTCGAAGATGCGGCTGACCTCGGCGCGTGTGAGAAACTGGTCGACCGTCTTGTGCTCCATCGCCAGCACCTCCTCCTCGACCCCCTCGACCAGAGGCAGATAGCCGTCGACGATGAAGTCGAGGATGGCGTGCAGGACATAGTCCACGCCCTGCGTCAGCAGCAGCGGCGACGCCTCCAGCTGGTCGCGCAGGGCCGAGTGGCCGCGGCTGGAGCCATGCCGGACGCTTATCAGATGGCTGTGCCCGACGAAGATCGCCGTCTCGCCATAGACGATTCGGCCACCCTCTAGCGCCGCGGTGCGGGCCACGACGAACAACTGGTCGCCGTAGACATCCAGCTTCGGCAGCTGCGCCCTTGGCGGCGTCCTCGACCGCCAGCGGGTGCAGGCCGTACGCCTCCTGCACGGCGCGAAGCTCCTCCGCCGTCGGATCGACCAGGCCGATCCATACGAACTGCGACTTGTCCTCGGGGCAGTCGATCCGCTCACCGATCGACACCGCGCGGACGCGTTTGCCGTGGTTGTAGAGGTAGGCGGCGACGACGGTCATGCCTGTCCGTAGTACGGATATCCGCGATGGCAAAGCGGCGGGGCCGGTCCGCTCTCGCAGGCCCGATGGCGCGCCCAGCAGGACTCGAACCTGCAACATCCCGCTTAGAAGGCGGGTGCTCTATCCGGTTGAGCTATGGGCGCCCGATCAGGGCAAGTAGCGCGGCGCGGCCTCTGCGCAAACCCCGTGGCTCAGGCAGCGAGCGTTCTCGGCGCCTCAAATAGCGCGATAGGCGCACCCAATTCAGTGCGTCCACGGCACCTTGCGGCTGGTGGCGAAATTGTCGGCATAGGCCTTGAGGATCACCGGGGCCTCCTGCGGCTCGTGCAGGCGGAACGGGATGCCGTGGCGCTCGGCGTAGGCGACCGCCTCTTCCTGCGAGTCGAAGTCCAGCCGTACCTGGCCGTTCATGTCCGCCGAACTGGTCCAGCCCATCAGCGGATCGATGCTCCGCGCCGACGCCGGCTCGAACTCCAGCCGCCACAGTCTGGCGTTGCCCTTGCCGGACTGCATGGCGGTCTTGGCGGGACGGTAGATGCGGGCGAGCATGGACGGACTCATCTGGCGAGGCGAAGACGCCTCCATACAATGCGCCGGAGCCTGCGCTCAAGCAGCGAGCGGCCGAGCCGCGAGCGATAGCGCCCAAATGCTGCGCTCAAGCAGCGAGCGCCCGAGCCGCGAGCGATAGCGCCCTTAACATCTGGTCGGGGCGAGAGGATTCGAACCTCCGACCCTCTGCTCCCAAAGCAGATGCGCTACCAGGCTGCGCTACACCCCGATCCAGAGCGGCGGTCTTTGCCACGCGCCGCCCCCCGCCGCAACGCGCGTCGGGCCTATTCGGCGAAGAACGGATGGCGGACCCGGTCGCCGGCCTTGGCGCCGATTTCGTCCGCCCGTCCGGCGCGCAGTTCCAGCACGCCGCTGGCCGGCCCGTTCGAAGGAATCAGGGCGTCGGAGTTCGGGGTGGCCCGTTTGGCGATCGAGACGATGCGGCCGTGGGGGTCGATGTAGATGATGTCGAGCGAGCTCGGGGTGTTGCGCATCCAGAAGCCGCGCTCCGCCACATCGGGAAACTGGAACAGCATGCCCCGGTCGTCGGCCAGGGGCTCGCGCTCCATCAGGCCGCGCTGGCGCTCATGCTCCTCGTCGGCGATCTCGACCATGAAGCGGTGCTCGCCGGTCGAGGTGACGACCGTCAACGCCTCCAGCGGCTCGCCGTTGGGGCCCGTCGCCGTGCCCGCCCCCGCGCATCCGGCCAACAACACCAGGCCGGCGAGACCCGCCAGAAAACCAGCACGAACCAACATCATTCCATCCTCAGCGACAGCCGGCCGAAGTTTGCGCCGATCCGCGCCCACGGCAAGCCCCCAGCATAGCCTTCGCGAACGGCGCGGGCGAGCGTCTCCGGGAGTCGGCTCAACCGGCCGGGCGGATCTCCGCGACCACCAGGCCCTTCGGCCCCTCGGCGAAGCGCACGGCGACGGCTTCGCCGGGCAGCAGATCGTCCAGCCCGCACCGCCGCAGGGTCTCGACATGAACGAAGATGTCTCCGGGCTGCCCGTCCCGGACCACGAAGCCATAGCCCTTGGTGCGGTTGAACCATTTGACGATGGCGGTCTCCAGCACGCCGTCGTCGTCCGCCAGCGGGGTCAGGCTGTTGCTGTCCCGCCGCAGGGTGTCGTAGCCGCGGCGGGGCGCGGTCACGGCGTCCGGATCGCCCTCGCCCAGGTCATGGACCTCGGTCACCTGCCAGCCCTTGGGCCGCCGCGCGCAGTCACAGGTGATCGGAGCGCCCTCGGCCGCCGTATCGCGTCCGCTGTCGCGCAGGCTGGAGATGTGCAGCAGCACATCCTTCCTGTCGGTCAGGTTCGGCTCATCAGGCACGATGAAGCCATATCCCTTGCCGGGATCGAACCATTTTACGCGACCGGCGATACGCACCGTCTCGATTGTCTCAACGCCCTCGTAGTCGGACACCCGTCTTCCCCCTGCCCGCGCGTGCAGCGAGCGGAGCTAGTTTAACACGGTTCTGTGAACGTCGGAAAAGGCAAAAACGCCGGTTTCAGCCCAAAGGCGAACATTTGTTGCAACCGGACCCGGCGTCGCCGGGACGGACCGCCGCCCACACGCCGATCAGACCCGGAACGGGCCCTGGAACAAAGATGTGGGGAAGCCCCGCGTGGCAGTCCCTAGGGGAATCGAACCCCTCTTTTCAGGTTGAAAACCTGACGTCCTAACCGATAGACGAAGGGACCGCGGCGCGGGGAAGCGGCGATATAGCCGCCGATTCCGCAGCGTGCAACCCGCATCGCGCCAGAAAATGCCCGCGACCTCAGACCCTCTGGGCCATGCGCGGATCGGCGACGTCCTCGATCTCGAACTGCACCCCGCGACGGCCGTTCCAGTCGTCGGCCTTGAGCCGTCCGGCGACGCTCAGCCCGCCCTGCCCGGCCAGCAAGGCCTTGCCGGAAGCCAGGTCGGCGCAGCGCCAGGCGATGGCCTTGACCGAGGCCCCGTCGGCCCCGACCAGCCGACAGCGCACATGGCCGCCGGTCATGGCCACAGGCTCGCGCACGGCGACATGTTCGAGGGCGAACAGGGGCTCCGGATTGGCCGGGCCGAACGGCGCCAGCTGCTCGAACTGTTCGAACAGGGCCCGCGTCGCCGCGCCCGGATCGATCAGGGCGTCGATCTCGACCCCGTCCAGCGCCTCGGCCGCCGCCTGCTCTCCGGCCATCCGCTCGTTGAGGAAGTCGCGCAGCCGTCCGATATCCTCCACGCGCACCGTCAGCCCGGCCGCCATGGCGTGGCCGCCCCCGGCCATCAGCACGCGCGACTCCCACGCCGCCTGCACCGCCTTACCGAGGTTCATGCCCGGCTGGGACCGGCCCGAGCCCTTGCCCACGCCGTTGACCGCGTCGACGCCGATCACCACCACGGGCTTGCGCCAGCGCTCGCGCAGCCGCCCGGCCACGATGCCGACCACGCCGGGGTGCCATTCGGCCCCTTCGATCACCACCACGGCCGAGCCGTCGGCGTGGGCGCCGGTGGCCTCGACCATCCGCGTCGCCTGATCCGTCACCTGCCGCTCGACCTCGCGCCGCGCGACATTGAGGGCGTCCAGCTCCTGGGCCAGCGCCGCCGCCTCCTCGGGATCGTCAGTCGACAGCAGCCGCGCGCCCAGGTCTGACTTGCCGATCCGCCCGCCGGCGTTGATGCGTGGCCCCAGAATGAAGCCGGCGTGATTGCTCTTGGCCGGCCCCGGTTCGGCCCCCGCCGCCGCCAGCAGCGCCCTCAGCCCCGGATTGCTCCACTCCGACATCACCCGCAGCCCGAGACTGGTCAGCGCCCGGTTGAACCCCGTCAGACCGGTGACGTCGCAGATCGCCCCCATGGCCGCCAGATCCAGCCACTGGCGGATGTCCGGCTCCTTGATCTCGGCGAACATCCCGCGCCGCCGCGCCTCGCGGTTCAGCGCCGCCAGCAGCACGAACACCACCCCCGCCGCCGCCAGATTGCCCTGCCCCGAATTACAGCCCGGCCGGTTCGGATTGACCACGGCGGCGCAGACCGGCGGATGCTCGCGCATCATATGATGGTCGATGACCACGACCTTCAGCCCGATGTCGGTCGCATGGGCCACCGCCTCATTGGCCGCCGCGCCGCAGTCCACCGTGATGACCAGATCGGCGCCCGAGGCCTTCAGCGTGTCGAAGGCCCGGGCGCTGGGCCCGTAGCCCTCGGTGACCCGGTCCGGGACATAGATCGGCAGCGCCGCGCCCATGGCCCGGAACCAGCGCACCAGCAGGGCCGAGCTCGACGCCCCGTCGACGTCATAGTCGGCGAAGACGTGGATCGAGGCCTTCGCCTGTAGCGCATCAAGGATCGCCTCCGTCGCCGCGTCCATGTCCATGAAGCTGGAAGGATCGGGGAACAGCGCCTTCAGCGTCGGCTGCAGGAAGTCCGCGCCCTGGTCGGCCCGCACGCCCCGCGCCGCCAACGCCCGCGCCAGCGGCTCCTCGAGATTCAGCGCCTGCATATGGGCCCGGATCAGCCCGGCCTCGGCCGGCCTCTGCCGCCAGGCCCGTCCGGACAGCGAGCGGGAGACCCCCAGAAACGCCGGCAGGCCTCCCCCGTCGGCCATCAGAGCGGCCGGCGCGTATGGATGCGCTGGATCGTCCGGGTCGAGGAATCCATCACCAGCGTATGGGTGGTGACGAAGCCGTCCCGCACCTGCACCCCGTCCAGCATGGCGCCCTTGGTCACCCCGGTGGCCGCGAAGATGGCGTCCTTCGACACCAGTTCGTGCAGGTCGTATTTGCGGTCGAAATCCTTCACCCCGGTGCGCTCGGCCCGGGCCCGCTCGTCGTCGTTGCGGAAGATCAGCCGGCCCTGGAAATGGCCGCCGACGCATTTCAGGGCGCTGGCCGCCAGCACCCCCTCCGGCGCCCCGCCCGACCCCAGATACAGGTCGATGCCCGTCTCCGGCTCGGCCGTGTGGATCACCCCGGCCACGTCGCCGTCGGTGATCAGCAGCACCCGCGCCCCGACCTCGCGCAGGGCGGCGATCAGCTCGGCGTGGCGCGGCCGGTCCATGACGCAGACGGTGATGTCGCGCGGGTCGACGCCCTTGGCCGCGGCCAGCGAGCGGACATTGTCCTGCGGCTTCATGTCCAGATCGACCGTGCCCGGCTTGTAGCCCGGCCCGATGGCGATCTTGTCCATATAGGTGTCGGGCGCGTGCAGCATGCCGCCGCCCGGCGACATGGCCAGCACCGTCAGGGCGTTGGCCATGGCCTTGGCCGTCAGGGTCGTGCCTTCCAGCGGATCAAGGGCGATGTCGATGGCCGGCCCCTTCCCGGTGCCGACCTTCTCGCCGATGTACAGCATCGGCGCCTCGTCGCGCTCGCCCTCGCCGATGACGATGGTGCCGTCGATGTCGAGCGCGTTCAGCGCCGTGCGCATGGCGTCGACCGCGACCTGGTCGGCGGCCTTCTCATTGCCCCGCCCGATCAGGGTGTGGGCGGCGATGGCCGCCAGTTCGGCGACCCGGGCGGCGTCGGCGGCCAGCGTGGATGCATAGGGGGCCGTTGCGGCCATGGGCGTACTCCTGGGGACGATGATCCCGGGATTCTGTCGTCCCGGCGACCGTTTGTGTGGATCAGCGGCGCGGCACCGGCGGCGGAGCCCGGCCCCGCTCGCGGGTGCGCCGGGCGAATTCCTCGATCTCGGCGGCGGTGTTCTGCGTCACGGGCGCGACGGGGACGGCGGCGACCCGGTCCCGCACGGCCGCGGCCCAGGCGACCGGGTCCTCCGTCAGCGCCCAGTCGATGCGCGCCACCTCGCCGGCCAGCGCCCCGCCCGCCGCGTCCAGCGTCGCCACCCGCGCGGCGATCTGCGCCGGCTCCGGCTCGGGGTCCACCGACCTCGGGAAGTCGGCCCAGCGCGGGTATTCCCGATTCGCCTCGACCAGGGCCTGGACCTGCGGCGCCACCGGCGAAGCGGGGTCCGTCCGCGGCTCGAACACGCCCGCGCAGGCGCCCAGACCGGCCGTGGCGGCGGCGACGGACAGGGCCGCAGCGAATTTCCGGATCGGCGCGTTCATTTCAGGGCCGGTCATATGCCATGTTACCGAAAGGCGGAAGGGCGGCGACGCGCCCTTGCGTCCGATCCTGACGTCCCCCGGAGTCTCCCCGCATGGCCAAGCGTCCGACCACCCCGCCTCCGGCCTCCGGATCCGACGCCCCGCGCGCGCCGCGCAAGTCGGGACGGCCCACCTCGGCCAAGCCCCCGCGGCCCCGCGCGGCCAAGACGCCTCCCGAACAGCCCGCGCCCCCGCCCCGGCCGGCCCCGGCGCCCGAAGTCGCGCCCGAGGCGCCCTCTGACGCGCCCCCGGCCGCGCCCGCCGCCGACCAGCGCCAGATGCTCGAGACCCTGTCCCTCAACCTCGCCCGCGCCGCCATGACCGCCCAGGCCGCCATCGCCGAGGCCGCCCTGTCCCAGGCCGACCGCCCCGCCGCCCTGTCGCCGGACCCCTTCAACGTCGGCCCGGCCATGACCCAGGTGATGAGCGGCCTCGCCTCGCGTCCGGACAAGCTGTTCGCCGCCCAGGCCGACCTGTTCAACCGCTACATGGACCTGTGGGCCTCGACCACGCGCCGCGCCGCCGGCGAGGACGTCCCCGCCGCCCCGTCAAAGGACAAGCGTTTCAAGGATCCCGCCTGGTCCGAAAACCCGATGTTCGACGTCATGCGCCAGTCCTATCTGACCACCGCCGACTGGATGAACGGCCTCGTCTCCTCGGTGGAGGACATCGACCCGCGCACCAAACGCCGCGCCGAATTCTTCACAAAACTGCTGACCGACGCCTTCTCCCCCTCCAACTTCCTCGCCTCCAACCCGGCCGCCCTCAAGGCGCTGGCCGACTCGAACGGCGAATCGCTGGTCAAGGGGATGCAGAATTTCGCCGCCGACATGGAGCGCGGCCACGGCAAGCTCAAGATCAGCCAGGCCGACTACGGCCGCTTCGAGGTGGGCGTGAACGTCGCCACCGCCCCCGGCCAGGTGGTCTGGCGCGACGAACTGTTCGAACTGATCCAGTACGATCCGGCCACCGAAAAGCAGCACGAGATTCCGCTGCTGATCTTCCCGCCCTGGATCAACAAATTCTACATTCTGGATCTCCAGCCCGAGAATTCGATGATCCGCTGGCTGTCCGGCCAGGGCTTCACCGTCTTCGTCTGTTCCTGGGTCAATCCCGATGTCGACAAGGCCGGCTACGGCTTCGACGACTATCTGGAGAAGGGCATCTACCGCGCCGTCGAAAAGGCGCTGGAGCAGTCGCAGTCCGACCATATCAACACCGTCGGCTACTGCATCGGCGGCACCTTGATGGGCGCGGCCCTCGCTCACATGGCCGAGCGGGGCGACACGCGCGTCACCGCCAACACCTTCTTCGCCGCCCAGCACGACTTCGCCGAGGCCGGCGACCTGCTGCTATTCACCGACGACCACTGGCTCAATGAGATCGAGCAGCAGATGGACGCGGCCGGCGGCGTCCTGCCCGGCGCGGCCATGGCGGAAACCTTCAACGCCCTGCGCGCCAACGACCTGATCTGGTCCTTCTTCATCAGCAACTATCTGATGGGCAAGGACCCGCCCGCCTTCGACCTGCTGTTCTGGAACGCCGACCAGACCCGCATGCCCAAGAAGCTGCACATGGACTATCTGCGCTCCATGTACGGGGCCAACGCCCTCAGCCAGGGCCGGTTCGAGATCGGCGGGATCAAGGCCGACCTGTCGAAGGTGAAGATCCCCCTCTACTTCCAGGCCAGCCGCGAGGACCACATCGCCCCGATGAACTCCGTCTACCGCTCGGCCCGGGCCTTCGCCAACGCCGACGTCACCCTGACCCTGGCCGGTTCGGGCCATATCGCCGGCGTGGTCAATCCGCCCTCGGCGAACAAATACCAGCACTGGATCAACCCCGCCCTGCCACCCACCCTCGCCGAATGGCAGGCCGGCGCCGAGGAACACCCTGGCAGCTGGTGGAACCACTGGGCCGACTGGCTCCGCGCCCGTTCCGGCCCCCAGATTCCGGCCCGCGATCCCAAAAAGGGCCCGCTTCCGCCGATAGAGCCGGCCCCCGGCGCCTATGTGAAGGTGAAGTCTTGAAGCGTCTCGAACCCAATCTGCTGCTGGCCCTGTCGACCAGCCTGGCGCTGGTCCTCGTGGTGGTCACGTCCAGCTTCTACGGCGCCGAGCCCCAGCTTCTGCGCAACGCCCTGCTGGCCCTGGCCTGCACCGCCGGCTTCGTGCTGCTCAACCCCATCCTCCAGCGGCGGATGAAACAGGCGTCCCGGCCGCCGATGATCGATCGCGCCTCCCCCGGCACGGCCGTCTGGGCGGGCCTGTTCCCGCTCGCCGTCATCTTCGCCGCCGCCGTGCCGGTGTTCTGGCCGGGCCACGACTACGGCCTGCTGATCATCATCGCCGCCGTCTGGACCGGCGTGACCATCGAGTCCGCCCTCAAGGCGGTCCGGGGCGCCTGAGCGGGCCTCAGCCCAGCCCGAGGCCCTCGTCCAGCCCGAGCATCAGGTTCAGGTTCTGCACCGCCGCCCCCGACGCCCCCTTGCCGAGATTGTCCAGCAGGGCGACCAGCCTCGCCTGTTCCCCCGCCCGGTCGCCGAACACATGCAGCCGCATCCGGTTGGTCCCGTTCAGCCCTTCCGGATCGATCCCGGTCATCGCCTCAGTCTCCTCCAGTTCCGCCACCTCGACGAACCGGCAGCCCGCATAGGCCTCGGCCAGCGCCCCGTGCACCACCTCGACCGACGGCGAGCCCGGCAGGGCCGCCAGCTGCAGGGGAACCTCGACCAGCATCCCCTGCCGGTACGCCCCCACCGCCGGCGCGAACAGCACCGGCCGCTCCAGCCCCGTGTGCTTGGTCATCTCCGGCACATGCTTGTGCTTCAGCGACAGGCCATAGGCCCTGTAGGGAGGCGGCCCCTCCGTCGTCGTCACCCCCCGGCTTGACCGGGGGGCGCCCTCGAACTCGGCGATCATGGCCTTGCCGCCGCCGGAATAGCCCGACACCGCATTGACGGTCACCGGCCAGCCCGCCGGCACGATCCCCGCCGAGACCAGCGGCCGCACCAGGCCGATGAAGCCCGTCGGATAGCAGCCGGGGTTCGACACCCGCGTCGCCCCGGCGATCTTCTCCGCCTGCCCCGGCGCCATCTCGGCGAAGCCATAGGTCCAGGCCGGATCGACCCGATACGCCGTCGAGGCGTCGATCACCCGCACCGCGGGATTGTCGATCATCGCCACGGCTTCCTTCGCCGCCTCGTCCGGCAGGCACAGGATCACCGCATCGGCCCCGTTCAGCGCCTCGCGCCGCGCCCCGACGTCGCGCCGCCGGTCGCCCAGCAGGATCAGCTCCAGATCCCCGCGCGCCTCCAGCCGCTCGCGGATCTCCAGCCCCGTGGTCCCGGCCTCGCCGTCGATGAAAACCCTGAAAGCCATCTTCAACTCCGATCCCTCTCCCGGTGGGAGAGGGCTTGAGCGCACGACGCCATCGGCGTCGTCCTTGCGCGAAAGGGTGTGGGTCGTCTGTGTCAGTCGGCGAAAGCCGCATCGCTGACCGGGCCACGGCTTACGCCGACGGCCGCCCACCGACCCTCATCCGGCCCTCCGGGCCACCTTCTCCCAACGGGAGAAGGAAAACAGCATGAAAAAGGGCGCTCCGGTTTCCCGAAGCGCCCCCATCCAAACCGTATCGTGAAACGGCCTAGCGCTTCGAGAACTGGAACGACTTGCGGGCCTTGGCCCGGCCGTACTTCTTGCGCTCGACGACGCGGCTGTCGCGGGTCAGGAAGCCGTGCGGCTTCAGGACCGGGCGCAGCGCCGGCTCATAGTGGGTCAGGGCGTGCGACAGGCCGTGGCGGATGGCGCCGGCCTGGCCCGACAGGCCCGAGCCCTGCACGGTGCAGTCGACGTCGAACTGGGTCAGGCGGTCGGTCACTTCCAGCGGCTGGGCGATCATCATGCGCAGGATTTCGCGGGCGAAATACTGCATCTGA
>Ga0164290_1001096_pt1 | contig 53363 bp, 45 predicted proteins | sample Micstemetagenome_FD_108782 | JGI IMG/M metagenome (GOLD analysis project Ga0164290, IMG submission 108782) | Contaminated culture microbial community from soil near Moab, Utah, USA - Microcoleus steenstrupii SON62 (Illumina Assembly) | ecosystem: Environmental > Terrestrial > Soil > Soil crust...
GCAGGCATTGGTTTTGAATAGAGTCTTATGACTACTTCTGTTCATCCAAATCTTTTCGCTTTCTTATTAGCTTTTCGGTGGACAGCGGAACACTTTTCAATTTGCAACAATCTTTGTCTGGGGAAAGAACGACTTCTTTTCTACTTTTGATGTCATGGTTTATCTTGCAATTTGCTTACGGAATGACGGCAAATATTCTCGTTTTCTTAAATATCTCAACTTTGGCCTGATGTATAACATTGGGTTTGGCGCTATACGGGCAGAAGCAAGATCAACCAGGCAGGTGAGCTTTATTGAGCAGTGGTCACGGGGCGACATTTTTCAAAACAAGGTTTCGTTTACATTAATAATTTGGTTTCTTTATCATCATTTACGAGTGGGCAGAAGAGCTTCGATTCCCGTACAGCCCCAAGCCCCGCTCGTTATACACAAGCCAAAGACGGGGCAATACGCTTCTGTTGAGCAATGAGGTTGGAAGACAATTTTCGTTTCACAAGCTTTTCGGTTAGACGAGTCGTTCCGCTGACGTTTCTTTTGAACTTTGCGGAAGACGGTGTTGTCAAACTACTAACTCCTACCCATTTTATTTTGTAAGGTTGCATTTCGTTTGACACATAACTCTGCTAATTGACGTTTGTGTTTTTGGTGTCACGTCGAGTCTTATAAATCTACCGTTCATTAATAAGTAATTGTCTTAGTTATTTTTCAAGTTGGACAGGTGGGCAGGCATTGGTTTTGAATAAACCCTTATGCCTACGACCGCTCATTCAAAGCTTTTCGTTTTCTTATTCGCTTTTCGGTGGACAACGGAACACTTTTCAATTTGTAACAATCTTTGTTTGGGGTAAGAATGACTTCTTTTCAATTTTTGAAGTCATGGTTTAGCTTGGAATTTGCTTACGGACTGACAACAAATATTTTCGTTTCCTTAAACATTTCAACTTTGGCCTGATGTATAACATGGGTATTGCTGCAAGTGGGGCGGAAGGAAATACAATCGGCAGTTATGCGCAATTCAACTTAAGCCCCGGCAGGACGTACAACTTTCAACTTTAGGTTTTAACTTCAGCAAAATAATTTCAATGGGCAGCAGTTGTGGGCGGACGGAATGCTATTATCCCACCTGCAAAGCAATACCTGCTCGTTGCCTGCCATTATAATGAGACACTTCATACTTTTAATACTAATCCCTCTTTCAATCCAAGCACAAGACTTGACTAAAGTTGAAAAAATAAGCTTTCAGTACAGAATTGGACATTATAATTTTGGAGACACAGGACGGTATGAAAGAGAGGAGCTAATTGAATTTATACCAGTATCAAAAAGCAGATTTTTAAGAAGCTCTTTTGCAATCACTAAACGATATACTCCAAATCCTGAAACAAAAGAGAATAATTTTTCTGTTAAAGACACAATTACAAATAAATCTGACAAGTCTTTTTCGATATCAACATTTCAAAATTTACTTGACAACCTAAATATAACCAAAGACAATTTTAATAAAGAAAATCTATCCCCATTCCTTTCAACAATAACCCAAAAAGAGATTCTTTCAATAGCAAAGAAAAACGACAACGACTTTTGGTTTATTGATGGTGAAAATGGAAGAGTTGATAAATCTGGAAGAGAACGAATAAAGAAAATTAAACGACTATATTTAATAGACAGTTTCTTGCTAATGCGAAAACCGAGGTTAGAATTAGTATCAGTTGTTATGGACGCTTGGAATTATTTAACAGTTTCATTTTTTGAGCAAACTGACACAGTAAAATATCAGTTTCAATTTTTTGAAGTACTTGGACAACCTTTTAGTAAAATAATCAATGATGATTACTCCCAGAGAACAAGACTTGTAAATTCAGATGTAAATGGTTTATTGATAAAAGTTCTTCCTGGCAATTCTCTTACTGCAAAAGCTATCGGTTTTGATAAATTAAAAGAAGAATACATTGTTTGGTTTATAGAAAACAAACTTTGGGACAAATAACGGCAGGCAACATGGGTATTGCTGCAAGTGGGGCAGAAGGAAATACAATCGGCGGCAGCAAAAATCCCTGCTTCAGTTCGGGCGGTACGTACAACGCTGTTCATTTAATCTTAACTTCAGTAAAATAATTTCATTCAGCAGCGGTTGTGGGCGGACGGAATACTAATATCCCACCTGCAAAGCAACACCCGCTCGTTATGCGTCTCTCCGAATTTGGAATCTGAGCCCTTATCTAATATAAAAAGTGCAACTTTGTTTGAAGCTGATAATCAAATCTGGAATGATGAAAAACGGCAATTCCAAATCACCCTATACTTAAAAAACACAATTTAAATCAGCATTTACAAACTTCATAATTAATAATTTAAATAGAATAAGTTGGATAAAATCAACTTCAAGTCCAAATTGTGTCGAAATTGTGTGGAAATCACTAAAATAAAAAAAGGATCTCATTTCCATGAAACCCTTTCCTGTTCTGTATGACCGCGTTAGGATTCAAACCTTTTTGATTAGGCACTGTAAATCAATATACTAAAATTCAATTTTTCGTCGGGTGAAACAAAATGAAAAAAAATCATCTTGTAACAGTTTCGCCAAAGTTTAAAAGAAGCAAATTAGACTGACTTTTAAAAATTGGCCAAAGAGTATTCAACACTACCTGCATGCTACGACTATCTTCAACTTCTATTCAATACAAGACCTTTCTAAACTCTCAAGTCTAAAATAATTACTCAATAACTATGATTTAAATTGCTTTTTCGCAAGACTTTTGCATAGCGGGCTAAGACGCCAGAAGGGGAAATACATGTAAAATTATTGTTAAACATCTTTGCAATCAAAGTGTCTCAAAGCCTAATTTTGTAACTGTAAGTGTAAATTCCAAAAAAATTCTACCCTAATGAAAGGCCTGGGTTACTTAAAAAGAAGCTTTATATGTGTGACATGCAGCATTATTTTCTACACTTCTGCAGCTGCCCAAAATGATTCTGCCCGTAAGAAAATTTACGACGTGAATGTAAAATGGAAACTACCTGCTTCTGCTGCCTGTATATTTTTATCCAGCTGGGGGTTTCAAAATCTTGATAAAGTGGCATCCATGGATGCAGCGGCAGTTCAACGGCTTGATCCCTACCGTCTGAATTTTATTGACAGGCCCGTAGCATTCCTAGATCCGGCAGGATTTGACAAGGCCCAGAAAAAATCAGATCTATTTTTAAATGTTTGCCTTTTTACGCCGGTAGTATTGGCATTGGATAAAAAAATCAGGAAAGACTGGCTGGATCTGATTACCCTGTACCTGGCATCTCATGCAGTTGACAATGCGATCTACTTTGCTGTCAATTATTCCATCAGGAGGCCACGGCCGTTGGTATATAACCCCAACGTACCATTAAGTGAAAAAACCGGGGAAGCCAAAAGCAATTCTTTTTTCAGTGGCCACACTTCCTTTAGTGCTACAGCCACTTTTTTTGTTGCCAAAATTTATACAGATTATCATCAAATCAAAGGATGGAAAAGGACGCTGATCTATACTGGTGCCGCCATACCGGCAGCATTGGTTGGCTATTACCGTATGGAAGCAGGCAAACATTTCAGAACCGATATATTAGTGGGATTGTTATCGGGAGCAGCCTCCGGTATCCTGGTTCCTGAGTTGCATAAGTTTAAAAAGAAACACAACAAATTGTCCTTTGCCCCTTATTTTACTCCCGGCGCAAGCGGACTAACGGTAATGGTTGGCCTATAATCTTTTAAACTACGCCAACCCTTAACGCTTTTAATCCTTGCACACCCTGTAATTCCTGCAGTTCCAGGTATTCCAGATCGTCTTTCAATACATGCTGCTTTTGTAAATCGCTGATATAGCCGGCAAATTCTGCTGCGTCCTGTTCGTTAAAATAAACAATGGCGATCTTACCCGGTTGCGTTAGCCGTTCATTGCTGCTTTTCAAGTTCACCTTGTCAATTCTTTTTTTGATCACCTGATAACGGATATTATAGGTTCCTTCCACATCAAACCGCTTTTCATCTTCCCTGAAACTGATATCAATGCTCCTGGTATTGACAAAGATCAGTTGGGTGGTTTGTAAGGGATACTCCAGGTTTGGCAACAAAGAGGCTGTAAGCTTTGTAATGGCCGCCATGGATTGCACCTGCAAAAACCGTAACCTTCGAAGATGATCAAGGGAAAAAGGAATATCGGGCGCAAGTGACTGACCAATATAAATATCATACTCCACTCCATCCGTACGGAATTTTTCAAAATAAGTAGGATAGTGATTCTGCAGCTCATCTTTAAACAGCTCCAGGTATTTGCCTGTTACTGTATTGATAAGCTGCATAGAGTTTTCCAGCTGTCTTCTGCGTTGGTAGGCGATACCGCTGGCTTCATCAATGGCCAGGTAATATTCTTTCCATTCTGCCTGCACTTCAAAAGGAAGGTCAGTAAGGCTGCTTAAAAAAGCATCCACTTCGCCAAAAATAAAATCCTTCAGGTGCAGTTCTTCTTCCACCGAAACATATACCTCGAGGCGCTTTAACCATAGTGCGGCAGCCCCGATCAATCCGGTTGCGGCTGAATAATGACCCAGTAGGGACAATTTTTTCAACAGCGCAATGAGTAAATTAAGATGACACTCCAGATCCTCTCTTAAAGCTTTGTTCCGTTCATTGGTTGAATTGCGGATATCCACTGCTCCATACAAGGGATATACATTCCTGAAGAAAATCTTTTCAAAATCGATGTCTCTGTGTTCTACATCATGGCTGCGGAAATAATGCCAGGCGGCTTCATTGAATTTCCATTGTACCGAAGGCTGTATCACCGTGAATCTTTCCTTTACGATCCTGTCTAATGAAATATTAAACTTGTCGATACTCATCTTTAGTAACTGTGATATATAGGGTATGATGGGCATCAGCTTACTGAACTGTACATCTGTAAAGGGTTTTACACCCTTGGGTGCACCCGCTTCTAAAATACCCACCAATGTACCGTTAAAGTAAACCGGACCCAGTCCGTAAAAATGTATGCCGGACCTGTCAAGCGCCTGCTGCAGTTTTACCGCCAGCTGGCTTTTTCTGCCCGGCATATATTCAATCCATCCAGGCTGTGTAGTATAATGATTGATATAACGGCTGAACACTTTCTTAGGTATCCCTGCGTCCGCAGATGCCTTTACAAGGATGCTGTATGGAAAGTTTTCATACAATAAGGCAGCCCTGTTATTCACTGTAAAAAAAGGCATTACACCAAACTGGTATTCACTTGTACCAACGATTGTTTGAAGTAACCTGGTGATATGAAGAAAATCCTTTTCTACATTTTCCTTGTCTACGTTCAGGATCACTTTACTTAACTGCTCTGTGGCATGCTGCTCTGTGATATCAGTTAATGTTACGATACAAAAGCCGGTGGCTAAAAAATTCTCCAGTGGAAGTATTTTTTCCACTGCTTCAAAACTTTCTGAGCATTCCAGGCCTGCCGCAACGTCTGCATCGCAGGCTACAGGGCAGTCCTGTTTTAAATGAACCTGTAAAAAGCGGGCATCAATATTTACCCGGTAATATTTATACAGTCCCGTGTGCTCATCGAAAAAGCTCTTGATAACTTCTTTCTTATCTGGCAAATGACGGCGGTACAATTTTTGTAAAATAAAATCGTACTGCATCTGCTGGTGCGCCTTCCGTGCTGCTTCATCATCAGGCCAACCCTGCTGGATATATTTGCCGGAAGCATCAAACAGTTTCGCAAAAGCTTCCGTGGAATAAAAAGCTTCCGGCGACATACCATTGGTTAATGCCACCATGGTTTCATTTTCATTTTCAAGCAAGGGCAAAACAATGCAGGAAACCAATTCCAGTATCTCACCATATTCCTGCGCCTGTTCGGATGTAATGCCACCAACCAGCTGGGGAACCTGTTTTATTTTGTCGAGTACAAACTGGTAAAAAAACACCCTGATACTCCGGTCATTCTGCACTTTGTCTTCTAAAAATTCGATGAACTTTTTAAAACACACATAGGAAGTGACTGTATTCTCTTTAGTAGCAATTTGATTGAGTAATATAGAACCTTTTCTCATGATGCGGAATATAAAACAATAAAATTAACACCCGTTCTTTAAAACCTGAAACCGGTGGTAAAATAAGGCAGCCAGCCTTCTCTTGAACCGCCCACCACCAACTGGAATACAAACATCTGTGCCGTTGCAAAATACAGCCCCCCACCCGCTCCCTGGTGCCAGCGTTTATCATTATACCCCTTCTGCCAAACTTTTCCGATATCATAAAAACCCACGAAGCCCAGCTGGCCGGGTAAAACATACGAAGCCAGGTCGGTCAATTTAATCCTTACCTCAAAGTTATTGTACAACATATGCTCTCCACCAAACCTGAACTGCCGAAAGCCCAATAAATTATCCTGTCCACCTAAAAACAACGATTGGTAAAAAGCCGGCTTACCAACGGTAACGCCTGCCCCAATCCTGCTGGCGATAACAATGTTCGACCTGCGTCCAATACTTTTATATCCGGCCAATTGGATAGTTAGCTGGCCAAATGACCGTGAATAATCATTTAACCCGGTGAAGCCCTGCAGTTGTATATTGATATTGCTGCCAAAGGCCGGTAGTAACGGATGGTTTCTTTTATCCCGTGTATAAACAATTTTAACGCCTGAATGTGCTTTATCATCATAAATTGTTGCACTGTCATACGAATGAAGCAAGGAAGTATTGGTGATAAATCTTCCGGTATTTTCTTCAATATCCAAATGATAATATTGAAAAACAGGACCAACAGCAAGGGCTCCAGCTCTCTTACCACTCCATCGCAGCATCGGTGAAACGTCAATGAAATTAAACCTGGTTCTGTAGAACCGTCTAAAATCCCCTGTTTTGTTCAGTACCGTTTGGTTGCCCAATCCAAAAAAGTTTTGCGTATTATCCGGGGCCAATGCGTTTACATTTAACAGAAGATCTGCTCTACCTGTAATCTTAAACCATTCTCCGCTATACCTTGCACTAAAAGCACCGCTTGAAAAAGCATGGCGGAACATGAACTGTTGTGCACTGGCATAAGGTTGTTTTCTGAAGCCTTGTTTTATCCACCGCACGCCTGCGCCCAGCAAAAAGCCATCATCAATATTGTACCCGGCATTCAGCAAGGGAATGGTTTTGTTGTACCTGTCCGTTAACACAACATTGGTGTGGCCGGGTTCATCTGACAAATGCCTGTGCACCAGTACGCTGTTTCCGCTGAAACTGGCATTGCTCACTCCATCGTAGACGGATATTTTGCGCAGATATTTTGATGCACCGGAAAAATCATATTTCTTTTTGGAGACAGCATCACCGATAACCCTGACTTTAATGGGTGAAGACTGATTTTGTATGGAGACCTTGTCTTCCCCGGCATACAGGTAAACATTAATTTCTTTAGTAACAGCGGGGTCAAATACGCGGCTGTAGAGTTGCTTTCCTGTTTCACCAGACTTTGTGATCTTATGAATGACCAATGATAATCTACCATTCAGCGTATCGCTGATAGTTACCTGTTCATTTTTATCAGAAGCAGTAATATCAACTACCTTGTTCAAAAATTTATAGAAGTCCAGACTTTTGTCCTGCACTTCAGCCCTCCGTTGTTGTAATTGTTTGTTGAGTGAGGCGGCTGATAAGGCATATACTCCGGCAGGCATTTTTCTTAATGCTGCTTCAATCACAGAATCACTAAAACTGTGTACGATGTGTTGCGTGGTATTCTTCCAGTCTTCAGCATCCAGCTCATTTGTAAACAGTCCATCAATGAGCCTTGCATTAAATGAAAACGTATTGATATTCCTGACGCTTCCTTTAAAGCCTTCAAATTTTGGCATTATCCATGGTAAAGATAATATTGTGGGAAACAAACCCTGGTTCACATAAAATACCTGGTCACGGTCACGCGGCACAGGTATAAATTTCTTATTCTTTCCTTTTTCAGTATCCACCCATCTCCACTGATCACCATGCCGGTCCCAGTCGCCTAAAAAGATATCCTGTATTCTTGCTTTTAAGTATTCGGGCTGGTTGATGGCATTGTCATTATCGTCTTTTAAAGCAGCCTGCATTTTTAATGTGGAATAGGATTTACCCAATGGTTCCCGTTCTTCCAGCAACACGATCGTATGAGCAAAATCACGGCTGTAAATACCCAGTTTTTTATCCGGTGCCACATACATAATTGTTGGGGTGGAATGTGCCACGCCAGCTGCTTTTGCAAAAACCGGTACTACCAGCGGCGCATAGGGGAAGATAGCAGATACATTGTCTTTAAACAGGTCTGAAGCCAGTGTTTGTGCCAATGCCTGGGGTAACAACGCATCAGGGTACTTGTCTATACTGCGTATCACCCATTCTCTTTTATTTTCATCCATCAGCCGCAGTGATCGGGTCTGCATGCCACCTCCGAGTTCGGTTGGTGTAAAGCCGGTAGCAGATAAATGCAATACCGGCAAAGTTGTTTGGGTAGCCCAAACCTTCCGGTAATTTTCACCAAACAAACTGCGGTGAATACCAGACACACTGTCAAATCCAGGCTTTAATACAATGGTGATACTGTCTCCAATAGAGGATGCGGCTTCTGCCATTATTTCAGTTGCTGGTTGCGTATAAAGCTTGCCGTAAGCAAAGGAAGCGCTTACATCCTTGCCATCATGAGTGAAAAAAGAAAGGTTGACATTTTTGTTAGTCATCACATCTGCCAGCACATAACCACTGCTGTCTGCTGCATATAAACTGCCCTTCCCCATTCTTACAGGTGTATGTTTGCAGCCTGCGCCACTCACCACCTGCAATACAGCCCCTTGTATCAATTGCAGCGTATGTTCATGCCCTGACACATGGATCACACTGGGATGTGTTTTCAGAATATCATTCACCGTATTTTTCATATCCCTGTACAGTACATTGCCGGGATCCTGCGCCGGTGGAAATGTTTTACGTAAAAAAGGATAAAGCGACCCCAACACAGGCAAAGGTATATAGAGGCTCTTGTTTAATTCTGCCAGTGGAAATACATGCTGTTTAAAAGTATAAAACCCACCATGTGTTCCATAGGTCTCAAAAGGATGATGGGTTGCAAAAATAATGGTCTTATTTTTATTCCGTTCCAGGATATCCGCTAGCCTTCCCAGTACATCTCTCTTTGTTTTGCAAACACAATCCGACTTGCTGGTATGTTTATCAAATGGAAACAACCACCACTCAGAATCCATGGCCACAATAACAGAATTTTCATTAACATGCAATTCTGTTGGGCCGGGGCAAGCATCGGAGGGAATGATCTGCAGCAGGGAATCCCCCAAGCTTTGAATAAAATTATTGGCGGAGATTATTTTTTCATAACCATCCGGGCCGCTCTTGTCCCAATCATGATTGCCCGGAATAAAATACACTGGAATATTGTTTTTTCGCAGGCCTTCAAACTGCGAACGCAGGATGGCCAGGGAGGCTTCTCTTTTTGTACCGCTTAACTCCACCCCTTTTGGGTATATATTATCGCCTAAGAACAAAGCAATGGTCTTGCCCGGAATATTGTTTTGTATGGCATGCTCCAGGATAGATTGCTGTACAGCATTGATCTCCCCTGCATCGCCAATGAGAATCACTCTCACCTGCACTGAATCCTGCGCAGACAGCAGTGGCAACTGTAATAAGAAAAGACCGGCGAGAATGGCTATTTTTTTCACGGTAGTGTAGTTAGGTCATGAGTGATTATTTTTTGTACAGGAATTTCAATATGGTGCCGCTTTTGAGACCTTCGCCTTCATTGGATATATAGAGATTATGATTATTGTCAAATGCAATGCCTTCGGGTTGTGGAAACACAGAAGCCGGAGCCAATGTGTATACCGCTTTTACCATCCATGACTCATCCGTTACAACAAGCATCTTATTTACGGAGGAAAGAATAAACCACTCTCCTGTTGCTGTATTCTTTGTAATGGCGGAAGGTTTTAGGTTCACCTTTCTTCCTCCTTTATATTCCTCCAATTGCTTTTCATCTATGACAAAATTACTTTCTACTTTTTCTCCTGTTGCTGACAGACTGATCTTATATCCATTCAACTCTTTTCCCTTTTTTGTTCCCGGGCATTCTTTACAAAGAATGTAAATAGTACCATCCTTTTCATCCACATACATCGCCTCGTATTCTCCAGGTGGAACAGCCTCTTTTATTTCTCTTACAATTTCAGCTTCTCCATTATCTGTATCTTTTAATGAAAACAGGTACATTGTTCCATCGCTCCTCAGCAGTACCACCGTATCATTGTATATCCCGATATCCTCATAATCACCTTTCTTTCCAAACTTGATGATCTTCGCGTCGGTATCACCGGGCTTTAATAAAAAAACTTTTCCCTCTTCATCCTGCTGTGCATACAGCGTATCGGGGTTGCCATTTTTAAATGTGAAGCCGGATATTTCCTGCAGCCCGGCTGGCATAATCAATTCTTCCGGATTGTTTAGATCATATCCCGCCGGACTTTTGGTCTCCACCGGTTGTGTACAGGCATTTACTGCTAACAATATTACTGGCACGATAAGATGTCTTGCTTCCTTCATACTATTTAGTTTTCAACAATTCATAAATAGCATTTTGTGATGCCACGGACGATTCACTATTTTGTACCGGCGTATTATTTAATGCTGAATTTACTTCCACGGCCTGCACATTGTCTTTTAACTGCAGCGCTATCAGATGCCTTATCTCATTCCTTACTTCATTGTCATAAACCGGTGTACACACTTCAATTCGCCTGTACACATTCCTGTTCATCCAGTCTGATGAACCAATAAACATATTTTCTTGTCCGCCATTGGTAAAAATAAACACCCGCCCATGCTCCAGGTAACGGTCAACAATTCTTATCACAGAAATATTGTCGCTCAGTAAAGGTACCCCGGCCGCCAGGCAGCAAATACTTCTTACGATCATTTGTACCCTCACCCCTGCCTGTGAGGCTTCGTATAATTTGTTGATCAACACCTTTTCTTCGAGGTTGTTCATTTTTATAATGATCCCGGAAGGCCTGCCCGCTTTGGCGTTGGCTATTTCTGTATCGATCATGTGAATAAAACGCTGCTGCAGGTTAAACTGTGCCACCAGCAAATGCTGGAAACTGATCTCGGTACTGGTTGCTGGTTTACGCCGCTTTAATAAAAAGATAAAAAGCAATTCCAGTTCCCTCACAATCCCTGCATGTGCGGTGAACAGGATATGATCTGTATAAAACCTGGCAGTTACTTCATTCAGGTTACCTGTAGCGATCAATCCGGTGTATTGCATTTTATCATTCAATGCTCTTTTTACCAGGGCAACTTTGGCATGTACTTTTAACCCGGGTATGCTGTTGATGATATACACACCAGCCGCTTTCATCCGCTTCGACCAACGGATATTGTTCTCTTCATCAAACCTTGCTTTTAATTCAATGAATACCGTTACCCGCTTTCCATTTTTGGCAGCCGTTATCAATGCATTTACAATCCTGGAATCGCCTGCCACACGATACAGTGTGGTGTAAATTTCTTTTACCCTTTCATCGGTTGCTGCCTCATTAAAAAATCTTAAAACAGCATTGTAGGATTGGTAAGGTGCATGTACTACCCTGTCCTTCTCCATCACGTTTTCAAACACAGCATCACGGTGACCCATAAACGTCTGGGAGGGTGTGATCTTTTTATACAGCAGTTCGTCATTTTTTACCGGGAGGTTATTCAGGTCTTTTAAATTATGATAGCTGCCGCCCTCCACCATATTGGCCGGAGACAGTTTCAATAAAGCCGCCAATGACTGAAGCTGATCGTTTGGGATACCAGCTTCATATAAAAAACGGGTGGCACCGCCATCGTCTCTTTTTGACAGTTGCCGCTCGATCTTTTCAGCCAGGTCACCCTCATATTCATCTGCCAGGTCAAGTTCAGCATCCCGGGTGATCTTGATATTCCATGCCCCTTTAATGGTATGCAGTGGAAAAACCAATGGTAAAAATTTTTTAATGATATCGTCTAAAAAAATGATGTACTGTTTACCATCTGTAGAGGCAGAAAAAAACCTCGCCACTTTATCAGAAGGAATATTGACAATTATTATTTCCCCGTTTCCGTTTTCATTTGCACAAAATACCGCCTGGTACAATGCGTTGCTCTTTGCAAAAAAGGAAGCGTCAATTGTGGAAAAGGGTGTTATTTCCAAAAATGCCGTCACTTCTGACTGGAAATATTCATTTACCTGTTGCTCCAGCGCAGCAGGTATGGGTTTGTTGTAGAGCAATTCGATATGATGCTGCTGCAATTCCGGGATGAGTACCTCCCGGAGTGTTTTTCCAAAATCTTCCTGCTGTTGTTGAATGAGCTTCTTTGCCGCTTGCAGTAAGAGCCAGTATTGATCAGCGGCAGTATGATCCACTTCGTGAAACAACATCAAGGCAGGCATCCGCACACGGTAAAACTCATCCAGGTTAGAAGAAAAGATGGAGAGGAATTTGAATCTTTCTATCAAGGGAACATTCACACGCATGGCTTCGTGCAGTACCCTGGCATTAAAGGAGAGCCAGCTGATATCCCTGTTTAAAAAGCGGTTGTCCATGGCTGTTATTTGACAAAGAAGATAAACGTAATGCCAAAGGCCAGCACCGAAACGATCAGTGTGTACATGAACACGGTATAGGAAATGCGCAACTGCTTATACTTACTACCCAATACTTTTCCCTGCGAATGAATGTCCCTGATCAAACTGCCATATAAAAATTCACTGTCTGCCATTACTTTTTTCATACCATCATAATATTGGTCATAATTCATCCGGTAAAAATTACCAAAGAACAGGATATTGGCCGTTCGTTTATCTACCTGTTCCGGTGTGAAAAAACCATCGGGAATTTTGGGCCGGGTTGCCAGTACTGCAAAGATGATGGCCGTTACACAGCCGATCAGCAGTATCATGGTTGGCACCAGCATTTCCTGTGCAGACTCGAGTTTTCGACCCACAAAACCTATCACTACTGAGATGATGATGGCATTTACGGAGATCATGATATTGGCCTTGCTGTCGGCCATATCACTCAACCGCTGGTGATTGGTAGATGCCACCCGGAACATGGTCTCAATTCCTCTCACAGGCTTTTCCACTTTTCTTTTTTCATCTGTGTTGGCTGAAGACTGGCTAATCACATCTCCAACAAATTCGAGTGCAGCTGATTTATCTTTTTTGAGTAAACGTTCCAGGTTTTCCTGCTTTTTTTCATTGAGTAATAACTGGCAGTAATCGGTATGATAATGATGTGCCTGCAATAATTTAATGGTGCTTGCCCGCCATTCTTTTTTACTGATTTCCTTTTGCAAAGCCACTTCACACTCCTTCCGCATCAGTTTATTCCTGTCGGGAAATTCATCCGTACCAAAATGAAAAAGGTCGGCATCACATACGATCTTTTCCAGCATGGTGACAGGCCGTTGCGGCATTTGTGTTGCCATAATGCAGCCTCTGACCGCAGCGATGATTTTATCATCCACTCCTTTTCCTGTTAAAAATTGTGCCGCCAGGTCAGCGCCCTTGGCTTCATGGCCAGTGGTTTCGCCTGAATAATAACCCAGGTCATGGAACCAGGCCGATACCAGCACCACTAAAAAATCGTCTTCATTTAATTGGTAATGGCTGGCGATCTGTTTAGCCGCCTCCACTACTTTTTCGGTATGCAGCATATTGTGATAGGGCAATTGTACACTGGAAGCCTGCTGCTGTACGTAATGAATAACAAAAGAAGGAGCGCTTTTTAAAATGTCGTTTTGATCCATGATGTAAAATTTACCGGTAACGGTGAAATTGCCGGGAGATAAATATTGGCAACACAATTTCAGTAAATAAATCTGTTAAATATTGTACATAGCATCGCGGTTGTTGTATTTTTTACGGGTTTCGTAAATATGGAAGGAAGATATTTTTGGGCTATTGCAGACTATTTTTCTGACGCAACAAAAGCTCGGTTGTATATCATTTTATTGCAATGGCTATTGTGGTATCTCTATAAATCTATTAATATTCCTAAGCAACTTTGATACAGCCTTCTTACACTTACATCACCCGCCGCTAAGACAATCCTTTTTCACTTGTTTACGTTGATTTGAAACATGGCAACCGGCATTTAATTGATTCTACAATTTCGTTATCACCAAAGCATCCAAAAAAGAAAATAATTTTTTTGTGAAAGGAGCTGATGCAGTTTTGCTGGAAACATCTCCACAATATTGTAAGCCAACCCCTACCAATAAAAAAAATCAAAACCCTTAACAAAACTTTTCACAAAAAACATTTGGCGGTTTCAAAGCAATGCGCTTACCTTTGCCTAACGGTGTTAAATTATTTTACACCCATTCAAAATGGCAAGCAAGGACCGCATACAAAAAGTAAAAGAGGATACCAGGTGCAATAGCCTGAGTGCCAGCCTTGATATTGTGAAGGAGGAGGGCTGGAATGCCCTGAGTATGCGGAAGATCGCCGATAAAATCGATTATACAGCCCCCATCATTTACGAATACTTCAGCAATAAGGACGCCATTTTACAAGAACTTACCCTGATGGGTTTTAAAAAGCTGGCGGTAAAAATGGAGGAGGCCAAAACGCTGAGTACCGATCCGGCCGGGCAACTGGAAGCCATGTGGCTGGCGTACTGGAACTTCGCCTTTGCCGAGCCGGAATTATATAAGGTTATGTATGGTGTGGAAGTGAACTGTTGTACAATGGATCTATGCCCCGACCTGCAGAAACCGATGAATATGCTTTGGGACAAGATCGAAGAGATAACACCGCAGGAATTGCGGACAGAAGAATACATCGACCGTAAATATTATACTTTCTGGAGTGTGGTGCATGGCTTAATTTCCATTAACCTTACCAGGCATATCACTTCAGAAGAAATGAACAGACAGGTTTTACGGGATGCGATAACAGGTATTATCAACTCTATTAAGAACGGATAATATCGACCAGCAAAAGATGGAGTTGTATATTTAAAAGTTACCAGGAAATAACCTTTTAATTTCTACCCATCTGCGATAGCAAGTAATTGCTATTTTTTAATCCTATACACTTAACGCTGTTAGATGATTTACCAGCGTTTTTGAAAACTAAAAAAGGAAAAAAATAGTTGTCCGGAACACTATTTTTTTCCGTCATACAACAGTTGAAAAACTGTTTTTTAAAACACAATTACTTAACACTGTTAGAAAATTGAATCACGTTATGCAAAAGTTACCCATCTACTTAATTTATGCTGGTTTGCTCTATTTAGCAGCCTGTGCAGGCAAAGCCAATAATATGCAGGCACCTCCTGCCCCATCACTTCCTGTTGTAAAATTATCAACCGGATCTGTAACCACCTGGCAGGAGTATCCTGCTACCATACAAGGTACCGTGAATGTTGACATACGGCCGCAGGTGAGCGGCTACCTCGAAAAAATATATGTGGAAGATGGTGCCTGGGTTTCACAAGGTCAGCCACTGTTCCGCATCTACGCAAAAGAATACAACCAGTACAGCAACAGTGCTGCAGCCAATATACAGTTGGCAAAAGCAAACATTGAAAAAGCGCAGGTGGAAGTGGACAGGCTGCAACCTTTAGTAGCCAGCAAAGTAATTGCAGAAGTACAATTGAAAACTGCCAGGGCAAATTTACATGAGGCAGAAGCAGCCTACCAGCAGGCTATAAGCGGCAAAGGAAGTGCAGACATCACCGTTGGCTATACCTTAATAACGGCGCCGGTTAGTGGTTATGTTGGACATATCAATTTTAAACAAGGAAGCCTGATCGGTAAAGGGGAAATGCAACCATTGACCGTATTAAGTGAAGTGAATAACGTACACGCCTATTTCAGCATGAGTGAAGCCGACTTCTTTAGTTTTTTTGCCGCCGTAGAAGGTAAAACAGCAGAGGAAAAGATCCGCAATATTGCCCCGGTAGAACTGCAGCTGGCGGATAACAGCATCTACAACAACAAAGGAAAAGTAGAACTGGTGCAGGGACAGTTTGACCGCAACAGTGGCAGCATCAGTTTCCGTGCTGTATTCAGCAACAGCGAAAAACTATTGCGTTCAGGCATTACGGGTAAAATACGTATTCCGTTTGCACAGCAGAACAAACTGATGGTGCCGCAGGAAAGCACTTTTGAACTCCAGGATAAAGTGTACGTGTTTGCGTTAGGCGACAGTAACAAAGTGATCAGCAAACAGATCAGCATCAAAGGAAAAAGCGGCGGTAACTATATTGTTGACAATGGAATCACCAATGGCGAAACCATCGTGTACAGCGGATTACAGCGATTGAGAGACGGAGCAATGATCGTACCGCAAAGGATTTCTTTGGATAGTGTGTTGACTGCAAAATTCTGACTAATTGACAATTGGTTAGTGGATAATTAATAATGTATCAGCTGCCAGGTGGATGAATATTTTGCAAGCAGCCTGAATTGAAAAACATTATCAATTAATCAATTATCCATTATCAGTTATTCAGATATCCACTATTAATTTCTTCTTAAAGTTTGACCTGATTTTTTTTTCGGCCCCAAGGCCGTCAGGGAATCCTATACCCTTTGAAAACTGATATAGCCTTCTTCTCTGCATCCGCTGCGTCTCTGCCTGGGATAGAAAAAAAGGCACTAACGAAGCCATACTAACAAACAAAAAACATTTTTATGCTACAGAAGTTTATTAAACGCCCGGTACTATCCACCGTTATTTCCATACTGTTAGTGTTACTGGGTGTGGTATCATTGACCAAATTACCCATTACACAGTTCCCGGATATTGCACCACCCGCAGTATTGGTAACAGCCGCTTATCCCGGTGCCAGTGCAGAAGTGGTTGCCCGCTCTGTTGCTACTCCGTTAGAAGAAGCCATCAATGGTGTGGAGAACATGACCTACATGACATCCAACAGCAACAATGATGGCACCATGACGCTGAGTGTGTTCTTTAAAGCCGGCACCGACCCGGATATTGCCTCTGTGAATGTGCAGAACCGGGTGGCAAAAGCCAGCAGCCTGATACCGGCAGAAGTGCTGCAGGCCGGCGTTACTACACAAAAACAACAGAACAGTATCATCATGGCGATTGCTTTATACAGCGACAGCAGTTATGATGAAACCTTTTTACAGAACTATGCCAAAATAAATATTGTACCGGAGATACAACGGGTACACGGTGTAGGACAAGCCACCATCTTTGGTACAAAAGATTATGCCATGCGTATCTGGTTAAAGCCTGACCGCTTAGCTGCATACAATCTATCCACACAGGAAGTACTAGCATCCATCAAAGAACAAAACCTGGAAGCTGCGCCCGGTAAATTTGGTGAAGGCAGTAAAGAGTCCTTTGAATATGTAATTAAGTACAAAGGCAAACTCAGCACCAATGAAGACTATGAGAACATCATTTTAAAATCTAACATAGACGGCTCCACGATCAGGTTAAAAGACGTGGCAAGGGTTGGTCTCGGTTCATTCAACTATACTTCAGAAGCAAAAGTGGATAAAGGGCCGTCAACCGGTATCCTTATTTATCAAACCGCAGGTTCCAATGCCAATGATATTCTGACTGAAGTAAACAATATCATAGAAAGGGTAAACAAAGACCTGCCAAGAGGTGTAAAAACCTTTGTCCCCTACTCTTCCAAAGAATTTTTAGACGCCTCTATTGATAAAGTGAAACACACATTGGTGGAAGCCTTTATCCTTGTGTTCATTGTCGTATTCTTATTCTTACAGGATTTCCGTTCCACCCTGATTCCTGCTATAGCTGTTCCTGTAGCCATACTCGGCACTTTCTTCTTTATGCAGTTGTTTGGATTTACCATTAACCTGCTTACACTTTTTGCCTTGATACTGGCCATCGGTATTGTGGTGGATGATGCCATTGTGGTGGTGGAAGCGGTACATACGAAAATGGCGAATGAACATTTACCAGCCAAGGCTGCCACCATCAAGAGCATGAATGAAATATCCGGTGCCATTGTTTCTATTACACTGGTGATGGCGGCAGTATTCGTTCCTGTTGGTTTTATGCAGGGGCCAGCCGGAATCTTTTATAAACAGTTTGCCTTTACCCTGGCCATCGCCATCCTGATCTCTGCGGTAAATGCTCTCACATTAAGTCCGGCATTGTCTGCTTTGTTTTTAAAGAACAATCACCACAAAGGCAGTGAAAAACCAAAAGGTTTTAAAGCGAAATTCTTTAACGCTTTTAATGCAGGTTTTGAAAACATGACCAAACGGTACAGCAGCAGCCTTCGTTTTTTGATCAAAGCAAAATGGGTGGCGCTCACAGGTTTGGTTGCCATCACGGTTGCTACGGTGATCATGGTGAAACAAACGCCTACCGGTTTTATTCCTACAGAAGACCAGAGTATCTTTTTGTATTCTCTCAACATGCCACCTGGAGCTTCTTTAGAAAGAACAAAAAAAGTGATTGATAAAGTGGACAGTATTATCGGCACAGTGGAAGCAGTGGAAAAATCATATAGCGTGGCTGGTATGAATATCATCACCAATGCCACCAGCCCAATCAGTGGTTTGGCATTTGTAAAATTGAAAAAGCCCGGCACAAGAGGAAAAACGGAAGACATCAATGCAATTCTGGCAGAAGTAAACCAGAAACTGTCGGTGATCTCCCAGGCAGATCTTTTCACATTCACCTTACCTACCGTGCAGGGTTTCGGCAATACCAATGGTTTTGAATTTATACTGCAGGACAGGGCCGGTGGTAAGCTGGACAACCTGAGTGCCACGGCTTATGGTTTTATCGGTGAGTTGATGAAAAGACCGGAGATCATGTATGCCTTTACTACGTTCAACACCGGCAACCCGCAATTCAAACTGAATATTGACGAAGCAAAAGCAAAGCAGCTCGGGGTATCCGTTAGTGAGCTGCTGCAAACGCTGCAGGTGTATTACGGCAGTTTCCAGGCGGGTGATTTTAACCGGTTTGGCAAACAATACAAAGTGATCCTCCAATCTGATATCGCCTACCGGATCGATCCATCCACGCTCAACGATGTACAGGTAAAAAACAACCTGGGAGCCATAGTGCCGGTGAAAACCCTGGTGAACCTCGAAAAGGTATATGGCCCGGAAACCGTCACCAGGAATAACTTATTCAATGCCGTTACCATCAATGGCGTACCAAAACCAGGCTATAGTTCAGGTGAAGCGCTCAAAGCCATCGAAGAAACGGCTGCTGCATTTTTACCCCGTGGCTATACGTATGAATGGAGTAGCCTTACAAGGGAAGAACAACAATCCGGTTCACAAACCACGTGGATTTTTGTGATGTCCATCATTTTTGTGTACTTTTTACTGGCTGCACAATACGAAAGCTATCTCCTGCCCTTTGCAGTGATACTGTCTGTCCCCACCGGGTTACTCGGTGTATTTGCCTTTATCAATATAGCCGGCATTGAAAACAATATCTATGTACAGGTGGGTATCATTATGCTGATCGGCCTGTTAGCCAAAAATGCTATCCTGATCGTAGAATATGCAGTGCAAAGAAGAAAGGCTGGTCTATCTATCCGCCACGCCGCCATTGAAGCAGCAACATTACGTCTCCGGCCCATACTCATGACCTCCTTTGCCTTTATCGCAGGCTTGATACCCCTACTAACGGCAACGGGCGCCTCAGCCATGGGCAACCGCTCCATCGGCACCGGTGCTGTCGGCGGCATGTTCACAGGCGTGGTACTCGGCATCTTTATCATTCCTGTTCTCTTTACCGTGTTCCAGTATTTACAGGAAAAAGTAAGCAGTAAAAAGATAGCAGAGGCAGACGAATGGGTAACGGACAAAATGGAATTACAAACTAATTAATACAACTACAATGAAAATTATCATTATTTATCTCTTCGCTATATTGCTGCTCTCTCTAAATGCATGTAAAGTCTCCAAGGATATTGCAGTACCACAGGCTCCATTGCCGGATATATACAGAACAGTCAGCACCACCGATACAAGCAGCATTGCCAATATTCAATGGAAACAATTTTTCAGCAATCAGCATTTGCAGCAATTGATTGACAGTGCCATTGCAAACAACTACGATATGCAGGCGGCTTTGAAAAATATAGAAGCTGCACAACTGATCCTCAGCCAAAGCAAGCTCGGTTATCTGCCGGAAGCAAGATTACAGGCAACAGGTGCCATCAACCGGCCATCAGACAATAGCTTAAATGGATTAAGTCTGAGCCAGTTCCTGGGGCAGTCATACGTAGAAGACTACACGATCAGTGCAGTACTCAGTTGGGAAGCCGATATCTGGGGCAAAATAAAAAATCAGAAAGCAAAAGCCCTGGCAGCTTACCTGCAGACGGCGGAAGCAAGAAAAGCCATCCAGACAAACCTGGTTTCGTCAATAGCCAAAGGTTATTACAATTTATTAATGCTGGATGCACAGTTTTCCATCGCAAAGAAAAATATCCTGCTCAATGACAGTACACTCCATATCATCAACCTGCAATTTACAGCTGGCGAAGTAACAGCATTGGCAGTACAACAGGCAACAGCACAGTGTATGGTGGCAGCACAATTAATACCATTACTGGAACAGGAAACAGCGATCCAGGAAAATGCCCTCAGTATTCTATCGGGTGCTTCTCCCAATACCATCAAAAGAGCCGGTACTGTCAACAATCCTGTTTTCATTGGAGAGCTTACCGCTGGTGTGCCTGCTGCTTTATTACAAAACAGGCCTGATTTGAAAATGAAAGAACTGGAACTGACTGTTGCCAATGCCAACACGGGAATTGCCAAAGCAAACATGTATCCCTCATTAACCATTACGGCAGCGGGTGGCATCAATTCATTTAAAGCAAGTAACTGGTTTAACATTCCTGCTTCCTTGTTTGCAACAGCGGCCGGTGGTATCACACAACCCCTGTTTCAACGCAAACAATTAAAAACGCAATACGAACTGTCAAAATTAGAGAGGGAAAAAGCGGTGATTGGCTTTCGCCAGTCGGTACTGACTGCTGCAGGCGAAGTAACAGATGCGCTGGTGAAAGTGAACAAAATTAGAGAACAGCAAACCATTGCATCTATAAGAGTCACCACTTTGCTGCAAGCTATCGGTAATGCTAACCTGCTTTTTAAAAATGGCATGGCCAATTACCTGGAAGTGATCACTGCTCAAAGCAATGTGTTACGGGGAGAACTGGAGCTGGCTGTATTGCAGAAAGAACAAGCTACTGCTGTGATAGAACTCTATCGGTCACTTGGTGGTGGATGGAAATAAGCAAGAGAGCAAGTTAACAAAGAGGCAATTGGCAATAAGCAATTGGCAAAGCCGCAAGGACGCAAGGTTGTAAAGTTTTTACATACTTGACTATCAAATAATAAATACCAAATACCAAAAAACAAATCGTTTAAAAATCTAAAACTATAATCATGTCTAAATTAAAAAACAAAGTAGCCATCGTAACAGGAGCCTCTAAGGGGATCGGCGCCGGCATTGCAAAAGCTTATGGCACTGAAGGTGCATCTGTAGTAGTAAACTATTCGAGTGACAAAACAGGTGCAGAAAAAGTAGTGGAAGAAATAATTGCCAATGGTGGCAAGGCCATTGCGGTGCAAGGAAATGTTGCCCAGGCAGCAGATGTAAAAAGACTGTTTGCTGAATCAAAAAATGCTTTTGGCAAACTGGATGTACTGGTAAACAATGCCGGTGTTTTTAAATTCGATCCACTGGAAGCCGTAACGGAAGATGAATTTCACCGCCAGTTCAACATCAATGTACTCGGAACCATTTTGGCTACACAGGAAGCCATCCGTCATTTTAACGGCGACGGTGGCAGTGTGATCAATGTAGGTTCGCTTATCAGTGACAACCCAATGGCCAATTCTGTGATATATTCTGCCACAAAGGGAGCAGTAGATACCATTGCGGTAGCCTTGTCAAAAGAACTGGGCAGCAGGAAGATCCGGGTGAATACCATTGCACCAGGCGGCGTGGAAACAGAAGGCACAGTTAGTGTAGGCATTATCGGCAGTGAGCTTGAAAAAATGATGATCGACGGTACACCACTCGGCAGGATCGGTCAGCCAGCTGATATTGCAAAAGTGGCAGTATTCTTAGCATCGGATGATTCCGCATGGGTAAATGGTGAAAAGATCAATGTTACCGGCGGCGCACGCTGATAAAAGTACAGGCCATGTTAAGATCAGAAGCCCCGATTGGGGCTTTTGATCTTTGCACCAATCCTTGAACGAGTCATGTTTATTTTTTATCCAGCACCAATAACGATCTGAATAAAAGCCGCCCACTAATGGCTTAATAGTTTTTTTAATGAAATAGCACCATTTCTATCCTGCCAATTATTGATATATCGCTAAACATCTTATCCTTATTTCGTCAACAACCTTTACAGTCAACGACTTAGATAAACGGCACAGCCATTGCAATACCTGTACAACCAAAACCGGGTTCCATGCAACAATTTCATCAAGATATATCTTCCACTACCTGCGGATTGTATACAACTTTATCTGACAAAAACACTCCCTGTAATTTCGAAATTCAGTCACTGCAAAATCTTACAGCAGCGGGCTCCATCAATACAAAAAACAAACTCCGCAACTATGAGATTTTCTGGATCAATAATGGAAAAGCTGCGCTTACGATAGACCTGCAGCAATTGGCCATCCAAAATAAAACAATGGTTGCCATAAGTCCCGGGCAAATCAGGCACCTGGCAGAACAGGCAGGTATTGAAGGATACTATATTTCGCTGTCACCTGACTTTTTATATGCCGCAGAAGCCAACTTTTTATCCATACTCTCCAATTACGAAACTGTAAAAAAAGCCGTCGTTGTAGCGATTGATGAAACCAACCAGGAGGAAATGGAAGACATTCTTTTAAAAATGAAAAAAGAATCTACCCATTATTCGGTAGTAGGTGCGGAAATTCTGAAAGGATTGTTCAGACTCTTTCTGCTCTATCTCAACAGGAAGTGTACCAGCAAATCACCGACAGCTGAAAACGGGCGAGACAAATGCCTGGTAAGAAAATTCACCGATCTGCTTTGTCAACATTTTAAAACCAAAAAAATGGTGGTGGACTATGCAAGCGAATTATGTGTAACCCCCAGCTACCTGAACCAGGTGGTAAAAAAGGTTTCAGGCTTTACTGCCAGCCATCACATACAGCAATGTTTAATACAAGAAGCAAAGCGGCAGGCCCTGCATACCGGCAGCAGTATGAAAGAAATTGCCTATGACCTTGGGTTTGATGACATTGCGCATTTCAGCAAGTTCTTTAAGAACAATTCAGGGCTTAATTTCACCAGCTTTAAAAAAAATATGCTGCCCACTGGATTTTCAATTACTCCATAAGCTTTGCTATCAAGATAATTTTTATTAATTTAGGTCTACGCCTGCTCAGCAATTTGAATACCTATTTTAAATCACTGTTGTTTAACAAACTCAATGTGCAAACATGCCCAGGAAATTTCTTGTAATATTCATCCTTTTGTTTGCTGCCTGTATAATTATTGTTGCCCAACCAGCTCTTTCAGTGAAAGAAGTACCTGCAATATTAAAACTGATACAAGCAAGTAAGGCGGATACAAACCAGGTTGCTTTACTGTTGCAATTGAGTGACCATTATATTTCAAAACCTGGAGAAAGCAAATCAGACCTGGACAGTGCATTGTTATTTATAAAAAAGGCGGAGAACCTAAGCAGGGCTTTATCATTTACTGCGGGCATTTGCAACTGCTTCTACCAATACAGCAAAGCATACCGTGAAATTGGTGAGCGGGAAACAGCCAAACAATACATCATTAAATCCATTGACCTGTGTATACAGTCTAAACAACACAGTCTCCTCGGTGAATCATATATGGAACTTACCCAGCACCTTAGTTACCGAATTAAAGAGGAGCGGCTGCAACGGATCATGCTCTTTAAAAAAGCAGACAGTGCATTTTCTGTGTCAGGCAATAAAGAACGCCAGGCAACTGCCCTGAGAAATCTGGGGGATGAATTACAGTTAAACCAGGAACTGTCATCTGCCATACAGGTTCTGAAAAAATCCCTGGCACTGTATACCGCTATTGGGTACACTAAAACACATGGGGTTTATGATCTCCTGGGTATTTGTTACATGCGGCTTACTGATTATCATTCTGCACTAAAGTATGGATTAATGGCAGAGCAGGTTGCTATCAGTAATAATGATACTTCTTTACAGCTCTGTACTATTTACAACAGGCTGGGTTTAATATATTATAGTCTTGCTCAATCTTCCAAAGCACTTGCCTGTTTCCTGAAATCACATGAAGTTGCCACGAAACACAAAGATATCAATAGCATTTATATGGTAACCTCCACGGCTGTGAAAGCTTATAATTCCCTACAAAAAAGCAATGAAGCACTCAGGTTCCTCAGGAATGTAACCAATCAATACCCTGTTCCGGCTGGTGAAGAAATAACAGTGCATGATATTTACCTGGCAACCTACACTCATCTAAAAGACTACCGGTCTGCACAGAAATATTGCGATCTTATTGAATCCTCACCTAAATACAAAGCGTACGTTCCCGCTATAACCAGTGTGGCTGAATTCTATATAGCGACAAAACAATATCAAAAATTAAAGGAATGTCTTGCTTTACATGCTGCCTATACCAGTGATAACCCCAACCTGAAAGCAGTGACCCAACGGAGACACTACCTGCTGCAATCGAGGGCAGATTCGATACAGGGTAACTATTTTAGCGCCTTAACACATTATCAGCAATACAAAGTGCTGAATGATTCTATCCTGAATGCAAACAAAAACAATATCATCGAACACCTGCAGGTGGAATTTGAAACCGCTAAAAAAGACCAGCAGCTGACTTTAAATGAAAAGTCAATAGCCTTACTCACCAACCAATCAGCATTGCAGAACCAGCAATTAAGCAACTCGAAACTCTTACGCAATATTACTATTGCAGGCATTTTAATAATCGGGTCTTTTATGATCTTACTTTACAGGCAATATCTTTTAAAACTCAGGACTAACCAGGAAATCCAACATAAAAATTTATCGCTGCAGCAAATGGTGAATGAAAAAGAATGGTTGCTGAAAGAAGTTCATCACCGGGTGAAGAATAACCTGCAGACCGTGGTGAGTTTGCTGGAATCCCAATCCGCCTTTGTACAGGATGATGCGTTGCTTGCTATACAGGACAGCCAGAACAGGGTGCATGCCATGTCGCTGGTGCACCAGAAACTATACCAGGCCGACAATATTACTTCCATTAACATGACAACCTATTTACCAGAACTGGTCAACTACCTGCGGGATAGTTTTAGCGCCACAGATATACACTACCAACTGCAGGTAGCACCGGTTGAACTGGATGTTTCACAGGCAATACCGGTGGGGTTAATAGTAAATGAGGCCATTACCAATGCCATCAAGTATGCCTTTAAAAATGAGCATACCAGTAAAAAAATAACTATCCTGATGACGCAATCAGAGAATAACCAAGTTGAACTGACTGTGTCTGACAATGGCATCGGCTTATCGCCGGGTTTTGATATGAACCGCAACGGTGGTCTTGGATTAAGGCTGATGCGGGGATTAACAGAAGATATCAACGGGCATTTTACAATCAGCGCTGGTAACGAAACAACCATTTCTGTTAGTTTTACACCCAATATTCTGCTGCATAAATCAAGGGAAGCCATACAAAACAAACAGGCAATCCAAACTGCATGAAAGAAAAAGTACTTATTGTTGAAGACCAGTTTATTGAAGCCAACAACCTTCAGATGATATTGGAAAGAGCGGGGTATATTGTGTCCGGCATTGCACGTTCTGTACCCATTGCTTTAAATATCCTGGAAAAAGAAAGCCCGGACATGGTACTGCTTGATATTTTTCTGCAGGGATCCTTAACCGGTATTGACCTGGCGAAGATTTTGAAGGACAAAAAAATTGGCTTTGTATATCTCTCTGCTAATTCAAATAAAGAAACGCTGGATGCTGCAAAAGCAACACAACCTTATGGTTTTTTGGTAAAGCCATTCAGGGAAAAAGACGTGCTGGTAATGCTGGAGATCGCACGTTACCTGCATGAGCATAACATTTCCGCTGTAAAAAAAGCTGCCGCCAAACCGGGTGTTACAAAAGAAAACAATATTCTAACGTCCGATAATTTTTATGGCATTATTGGCAAGAGTGAATCAATCAGGCTCGTGATTGAACACCTGCAAATAGTAGCACCAACAGATACGTCCGTTTTAATATTGGGAGAAACCGGCACCGGCAAAGAGAGAATTGCATCATGTTTGCATGAATTATCAGCCAGGAATAAAAAGCCCCTTATAAAAATAAACTGTGCGGCCTTACCAGCCAACCTGATTGAATCCATTTTATTCGGACATGAAAAAGGTTCTTTCACCGGTGCCCATGAAAGAAAAACCGGAAAATTTGAACAGGCTGATGGCGGTACCGTATTTTTAGATGAGATCGGCGAGATGCCAGCAGACATACAGGTAAAACTGCTTCGGGTGCTGCAGGAAAAAGAAATTGAAAGATTAGGAGGCAGCACAACAATAAAGACGGACGTGCGGATCATTGCAGCCACTAACCGTAACCTCGAAAAAGAAGTGGCGGAGGGCAGGTTCCGGATGGATCTCTATTATCGACTGAACGTATTTCCATTACTGCTGCCGGCGTTAAGAGAACGGAAAGAAGATATCCCATTATTGACAGCGCATTTCATCGATCACTATTCCAGGAAACTCGGCAAGCCATCACCAGCTCTTGCCGAACCGGCATTAACTGAATTGCAGGAATATGATTGGCCGGGCAATATCAGGGAGCTGGAACATACTATTGAAAGAACAATTTTACTTACGCAAGGGAATGCTATTAAGGAAATACACATGCCTGCCGGCAAAAACAGGATGTCTCTTAGCAGCAAAAAAATAAAAACGATGGAAGAAAACGAAAAAGATCATATTATCGAAGTGTTGAAAAAATGCAATGGAAAAATATTTGGTAAAGGAGGTGCCGCGGAATTACTAGGATTAAATGTATCCACACTCAATTCAAGAATAAAAAAACTGGGTATCAATAAATCCACCATCATATCCTGATGCTAACGCCCCTCTCCTATTTTTTGAACATAGGCAAAGGGTTCAATGGATGACGGAGAAAATTAGCAGCTATCTTTTTAAGGAGGAATAAATGAAAACCCGTATTGGGGAATAACCTTCTGTAATTTTTTATTCGCTTTTTATCAGCACCAAAACTAAACAACCCCAATGAAACATCTACCCAGTCGGCCTTCCGAAAGTTCTCAACGATGACACTATGCGCTCCATTGTAAGTGGTTGTTTTATGATGCCAGGTGATCATCAATTCAATTTCACTTTTCCAGTCTTCTTTACCTGCAGCATCTAAAAAAAACAAGGCCTGCTTAACAGAGGGATCAAGGTAGTCAATAGTATTGTTTGTCCAGATACCTATGTCGTGAAAAACAGCAGCAACAGCATACTTACCTTCGTTCATTGTATTATCATCCAGCAGCAGGCAATTAAGATATACCCTGCATACATGATTCCGGTATTTGAGGTAATCCTGGTTGATCACTGTTTTAAATGGCAGCAGCATTTCATCAATTACCTGTTTACAATTGTTTACCTGTTGAATCGAATTCATTTACTCCCTAAAATAAGCCCTCGTTAGTGATAATAATGTTCAATAAAATTACTGATGAACCTGGCACATAGTTTTGGGTACTGGTGTTGTGGTCCATGCCCGGCTTTTGGCAATACAAAAAGATAGAGGTTGGGCATTTTGCCAGTAAGGGCATACCAGTTTTGTACAGGAAAAACAATTTCATGGTCACCAGATATAACCAGTACCGGTGTTTTAAGTTGTGCCAGTCTTTTCCTCGCCTGCATGTCGTCGGCCTCAAAAACCTTTCCACCAGTTATGTAACGGCTCCATACAGCTTCAGGTACAGGAAAATCTTTATCATTTGTTCGTTGTGCTATTCGTTCATGACTTGCTTTAGCTGCCTTCCTGCTTTTTTTAGATGCCGGTTCAAAAAACAACACCACTTCATCTTCCAGGTCATTCTTTACTTTCAGAGCCACATCAAAAAAAACCTGCTCACTTGGATAGTCCGTTTTACCTGGTGGTTTTGTGCCGATCAAAATAGTATGGGTGATCATTTCAGGATATTGCACAGAAAATACCTGCGCCACAAACCCTCCATAAGACCATCCGCCAATGATGAATTTCTGCAGTTTTAATTCACTGGCAAGTAGCTGTACATCCTCTGCAACGGATGCAATGTCGAGCGCCAATTCACCAGTTGATAATCCTACACCGGTATAATCAAATATCACCACCTGGTACTTCTTAGCCAGCCGGTCAATAAATGCCGGATCCCAGTCATCCATCGTTCCCCTGAAACGATTACACCATATGATAGGTTTGCCTTCCCCGATTGTACGGTACGCCAGTTTGCTTTCACCGGCTTCGATAAATTTTGTTGCGGCTTGAATTGTACCCGAAACTGTTGCTGTATCCATGTTTTGATGCTTTATTTTTTATAATTAATTAAGTCTGTAGTACAATATTACAACCGGGTATAAGCACTTTCAATAGCCATTTCCTCACATCTCTTGTACATATTATGTATGGCCCGTAGTGACGCCTAAAAACCACAAAGTTTTTGCAGCGATATATACAACTGTATTTGCTGTATATCAATTGACAAAGGCTATTCCGGTATGTTAATTTTGTACTGCAGGTAAGGGTATAAGTTATTACTGATTTTAATCCATGCTGCTATTTCTTTATTATTAATACTATAACATGAAAAAAATTCAATCACAAACTATTGTATTCATTACCGGGGCCTACGTAAGCCATTGTTGCTGGAATGAATGGAGGATTTACTTTGAGAGTAAAGGCTTTAGCACCATTGCCCCACCCTGGCCAGGAAAAGATGCAGATCCGGAAACATTGCGTAACCGGCATCCTGACAAATTACTGGCGGCTGTTACCATGCAGCAGATCATTGATCATTACAGCAGCATCATCATTAAACTCAAAGAAAAACCGATCATTATTGGCCATTCCTTTGGTGGGCTTTTCGCACAGGTATTGCTCAACAAAGGTTTGGCCGCAGCTGCCGTAGCCATTCATGCTGGGCCTCCACAGGGCATCCTACCTTATGAACTCAATTTTCTGAAATCGAATGCGGCCACACTGGGATTTTTTACATCCCTGGATAAAACTTACCTCTTACCTTTTAAAAAGTGGCAGTTCTCCTTTACCAACGGCATGCCTTACGAAATTCAAAAAAGCAGCTACTACGAAATGGTCATTCCTGAATCTAAAAGAGCTGCAAGAGGAGGGCTTACCAAGGCAGCTTATGTAGATTTTAAAAAGGAGCACGAGCCTCTTTTACTGATGGCAGGCACCTATGACCAATGTATACCGGCTCATTTATGCAAACGGGTATTCAAAAGCTATCAAAGTAAAAATTCAGTAACAGATTTTATTGAACTAGAAAGAAATCATTTTGTTTTAGGGCAAGCCACCTGGAAACAGGATGCAGACTATATATTGAACTGGATCAGGCGAAACTGAACATACTGTGGATTACTAAAACTGCTTAAAACAAAAAAACTGAAATAAATGGACAAAAGAACAACACTCCAAGTGAACGAAACCTTTGCAGAAATCCTGCAAGATTGCCAGGTGAATAAGAGCAAAGTATCCATCCTGTTTGACAATAGCGGATTGGAAAGAGCGGAGGGGTTGATACAGCAACTTGAACTGAAGGACGAAAATCCCTTTATTCAAATGCAGGATGGAATGAAAATCCTGCTACATACGATCAAGGGCGTGAATGGATACTTTGATCCTTTGTATGCTGAATGTTGACGAACATTCATTCAATCGGTACAAAATATACCTTTCAATTACGACAGAAATATGAAAGCATGTAAATAGAAAATCAATTATTATTGCACTGCAAATAGTTGATATGGCAGCTACCACCCCACTACTGGAATTAAGAAAGGCAGCAAATGCGATGCCATTCGAAATACATACCATGGAGTGGATCGATCAAAACCGCTGGGAACAAAACTCCATACCGCACCGCCACAATTATTTCGTGATCATCTGGGTAAAAAACGGCGGTGGAGAACACCTGATCGACCTGGAAAAATTTGAACTGAAAGACAATACCATCTTCTGTGTAACACCAGGCCAGGTACACCTGATGAATATCAAAGGTCCTGCAAATGGATACGTAATCTCTTTTACGGCAGAGTTTATGGGGCTGGAAGAAGAGAATTTCAGTTTGCTTTTTAAAACAGGGCTGTTTCATACCTTTTCTCACTCGCCTGCACTGGACGTAGATGAGGAACTGGCAGCAGAAATGGATGACATGGCCGGCAGGATGATGAAAGAATTTGCCAATTACTTTTTGCTCCGGTCAGAAATATTACGTGGCTTTCTCAAAATATTTCTAGTGTACCTCACCCGGCAGGTTGATAAGGCGGTCCATACAGAAGCACCGTCAAAAACCAATGATATGCTGAAAAAGTTCTTTTCCCTGCTGGAAAAGAATTACGTCACAAAAAGAATGGTGACAGATTATGCCAGTGAAATGATCATTACGCCTAACTACCTGAATGAAGTGGTAAAAAAGAGTACGGGGTTTCCTGCAAGCCATCATATACAGCAACGCATCATTTTAGAAGCCAAACGAAAAGCTGTTTACTCCAACCTGTCTATGAAAGAAATTGCCTATGAACTCGGATTTGATGACATAGCGCATTTTAGTAAGTTTTTTAAGAACGCATCCGGGCAGAGTTTTACCGACTTTAAGAAGGATATTTCCTTTCATGGATAACAGCACTACCGAATAATTGGGTGGCAGAAACTCCAGGCCATTCATCTTTCTCTTATTCTCTAAAAACAGTGTACAAAAAATGGTTTCCATGATTTGTACAACAGTTACCTGAATATCGCAATTGACTTCGCTTACTGCTGTTGATAGCTTTGTGTTATCAAAAAAGTAAATAAAATTAAATTTTAAAAAGATGAAAAAGTCAATTCAATCAATCGTTGCAGTGCTTACTGCAGTACTCCTTACCTTTTCAGCGAAGGCACAAAAACCAGCACCCGGTTTACTCACACCTGCCAATCATGCATTGGTACTGATAGATCACGAAAGCCAGATGGCCTTTCCCGTTACCAGTATCGGCATCGAAGCACTTCGAAACAATACCGCATTGGTGGCGGGTGGGTCTAAAATATTTAAAGTGCCGACCTTGGTGACTACAGTAGCAGAAAAGTCTTTTAGTGGCCCTGTATTTCCGGAAGTAGCAGAATTTTACCCGATGACAGCAACAAAATACATTGACAGAACAACCATGAATGCGTGGGAAGATGTGAATGCACACAAAGCCATTACCGGCTTTGGTAAAAAGAAAATAGTATTTGCAGGTCTATGGACAAGTGTATGTATTGTTGGCCCAGTTTTATCAGCAATCAATGAAGGCTTTGAAGTGTATGTGGTAACGGATGCAAGTGGCGACTTAAGTAAAGAGGCGCATGAAATGGCTATTCAGCGTATGATCAAGGCGGGTGCCACTCCCATCACGTCCACTCAGTATGTACTGGAACTGCAAAGGGATTGGGCAAGGGCTGAAACCTATGTAGCTGTTACCAACCTCTTCAAAAAATATGGTGGCGCCTATGGTATCGGTATCCAGTATGCGCATGAAATGCTGAAACACTAAGCAGGGTTTTGGTGGATTATATACAGGGCAGGTAGTAATGCCTGCCCTTAAATTTTACAAAAATGAGATCGCTGTTACTATCACTGGTTATTTTATTGTCTGTTTCAAATAACCAGTCTCTTGCACAAACAAACGCAGACATCCTCATCATCAATGCAAAAATCGCCACATTGGATGATGACAATACAGAGGCCAATGCTGTAGCCATTACAGCCAATAAAATAACTTTGACAGGCAGCAATGAACAAGTCCTGAAACTTAAAACAAAAAAAACGACCATCATTGATGCAAAAGGCAGCAGGGTCATTCCAGGCCTGTTCGACAGCCATCTGCATGTAATACGTGGTGGCAGATTTTACAATACGGAATTAAGATGGGATGGTGTGACCTCTTTAAAACGGGCACTGGATATGCTGAAACAACAGCCGAAAAATACGCCGGCAGGCCAATGGGTAAGAGTGGTGGGCGGATGGAATGAATACCAGTTTGAGGAAAAAAGATTACCGACGCTGCAGGAGATCAATGAAGCAACAGGAGATGTGCCCGTTTTTATTTTGTACCTCTATGGAAAAGCCTGGCTCAACAAATCAGGTCTAAAAAAATTAAATATCAATGCCGATACACCTAATCCACCCGGGGGACTGATAGAAAAAGACAATGACGGTAACCCCACCGGCTTATTGCTGGCAGAACCTAATGCCTTTATCCTGTATTCAACATTGGCAAAGCTGCCGGAATTAACAACAGAAGAAAAAATAAACTCCACTTTGCAATACATGACGGAGCTGAACCGCCTTGGCGTAACGTCTGTAATGGATGCCGGTGGCGGCTTTCAAAATTTCCCTGATGACTATGTTATAACAGATTCACTCAACAGGCTCGGAAAGATAACTGTGCGGCTGCCTTACTTTTTGTTTGCACAGAAAAAAGGAACAGAGCTTAATGACTATACTAAATGGACCGGTATGGTAGAGATAGACGATCATGGCAACAACCACATCAACGAAGTGGACTATTATGTAGAAGGTGGCGGCGAAAACCTGGTGGCAGATGCAGCGGACTTTGAAAACTTCCTGTTTCCAAGGCCAGAATTGCCACAAAGCATGGAGAGCAATTTAAAATCAGTCATTCAGTTGCTGGTAAAAAAGCGCTGGCCTTTCCGTTTACATGCCACTTACAATGAAAGTATTTCAAGAGACCTGGATGTGATTGAAGCAGTAAACAAAGAAACGCCACTGAATGGTTTGGTCTGGTTCTTTGATCATGCAGAAACCATTAGCGAAGCAAATATGCAACGCATCAAAGCACTGGGTGGTGGCATTGCCATTCAGCACCGCATGGCCTACCAGGGCGAAACATTTATTCGCCGCTATGGAAAAAAAGCAGCACTGGCTGCACCTCCGGTAAAGCGGATGTTAGAACTGGGGTTACCCGTTGGTCTTGGTACAGATGGCACCAGGGTAGCCAGTTACAATCCATGGATCGCTTTGTATTGGATCACCACCGGCAAAACCATTGGCGGAACCCAGGTAATGGCCAAAGGAAATTCTATTGACAGAATCACGGCGTTGCAACTGTTTACCAACGGTGGCTACAATTTAATAAAGCAACCGCTCAAGGGAAAAATACAAAAAGGCTACTATGCCGACCTGGCGATACTGGATAAAGATTATTTAACAGTAACCGACGAGGAAATAAAATCTATCCAATCTAAACTCACCATTGTAGATGGTAAAATCGTGTATGGCAACAGTGAATACAGATCAATAGCTCCTACCGCTTTACCTGTCATTCCTTACTGGAGCCCGGTAAAACTATTTGGCGGATATCAACAGCAATAAGTATATGAAAAAGCTATTGTTCCATATCACCCAGGTTTACGTTCCGGCAAACAGGTTTCATATAACCCTGCTGATATTTCGTATTGCCCTTGCGGCAGAACTGATGGCAGCACATGGTTTAAAAAAGATAGGTATTGGGGTGGCTGATGCTGAAGCAGTACCTAATCCATTACACTTGCCTGAAACTTTTAACCAGCTTTTTGCAACAGCAGCCAATTTATTCTTTCCTGTACTGGTGATGCTGGGCTTGTTTACCCGGCTGGCCGTTTTACCCACGCTGGCGGTTACACTCACCGGCCTTTTTGTTGTTCATTGGAATGACAGCCTGATGGAAAAAGATATGCCCTTTATGTACAGCCTGGCATTTTTATTACTGTTTTCGTTGGGACCCGGTAAATATTCTATTGATAACTTTATCAATAAAAAATTCAGGTTATGAAAATACTATGGATCCTTATCGCTTTTGCCTCCGGTGCCTTTTTACCCATCCAGGCAGGACTGAATACGAAGCTGGGAAAATCAATATCCAGCCCAGTACATGCTTCGATGATATCATTTTTAGTAGGTGTGATAACGGTTTTTGTTTACACTCAACTTACAAAACAACCTGTAACATGGGCGGGTGTTAAAACAGCTCCCTGGTACTCCTGGGTGGGTGGTATCCTCGGCGCATTTTATGTAACAGCCATCATACTGGCATTTCCCAAAATAGGCCCTGCACTTACATTTGGCCTGGTAGTGGCCGGCCAGATGGTGATTGCGGTGCTGCTTGACCATTTTAATATCCTGGTGGCGCAACAGCACAGCATCAACCTGTGGAGGCTGTTGGGTATTGCATTGATCATCACCGGCGTCATCATCATCCGGAAATTTTAACAATGAAAAAACTGGCTTTTATGATGCTGATGTTTTCCCAGGGAAAAATACTTTCTCAGCAACAGCCTGCGTTTAAGCCTTTACGTTATGAGGAGGACTATGCCCTGGTAAAAAGCGGCAGTAACTGGTATTACAAAATGAAGTTTCATCCTTTGCGTTCAGACAACAGCAAATGGATCAGCATTGGTGGCGACATACGATATCAATATTTCTATGTACAAAATGAGAACTGGGGTGAGGAACCGCAGGATAAAGATGGCTACCTGCTTACCAGGATACTGATTCATGCTGATTTTCATGCAGGCAAACACATCCGGACCTTTGTGCAATTACAAAGCAGTATGGCCGGCAGCAGGCCCTCTCCCAGCCCGGTTGATGCCAACCCATTAGAAATACACCAGGCTTTTGCAGATTACCATTTCAGCACGTCAGCAAAAAGCAAGTTGACAATAAGATTGGGCAGACAGGAATTATTGTATGGCTCACAAAGACTAATATCTGTTCGTGAAGGCCCTAACAACCGGCAATCATTTGATGCAGTGCGTTCTATTTTTACTTCCGGCCATTATAAACTGGATATCTTCTACAGTCATTTTGTGGCAGCAAAGAAAGATATTCTGGATGATGGTTTTAATAAGAATGTACAATTCTGGGGCGCTTACCTTGTAAAAAACAAAGCGCCAATCTTTCAAAATATTGATCTCTATTATTTAGGTGTATGGAAAAGATCAGCCAGCTTTGATGATGGCACAGGCAAAGAAATAAGACACTCCATTGGCAGCAGGATATGGAATAGCAAAGGCAACTGGCGGTATGATGTAGAAGGACTTTACCAGTTCGGTGATTTTTCTGGCAAGACAATTTCAGCCTGGACAGCCTCTGTGAGTACTTCATATAAATTCAATGATGCCAAATTAAAACCGGAGCTCAATTTAAAAACAGAACTCATCAGCGGCGATAAAATTTATGATGATGACAAATTGCAAACCTTTAACCCCCTGTTTCCCCGGGGTGCGTATTTTGGACTAGCAGCTTTGATTGGCCCGGCGAACCTGGTCGACATTCATCCGGGCATTTCTTTTACACTTACAAAAGAACTTACTGTTGATCTGGATTATGATGCTTTCTGGCGCTATAGAAGCAATGATGGTTTGTATGCAGTAAATATGGATCCTGTTTATACTGGAAAAAATACGAGCCAGAAATATATTGGCAGTCAATATGCCGGCAGTTTAGTGTATAAACCCAATGAGTTTCTTTACTTTCGGGGTGAACTTACGTGGTTTGCTGCAGGCAGCTATTTAAAAGCAGCAGGAACAGGTAAAAACATATTGTTTACCGGCGTTACTGCCCAATTAAAATTCTAAACTTAAAATATTACACCATGTCCTCAATCGGCATCACGGCAGCGCATCTTGCAGAAGGAGCAAGAATTCTGAACTGCTTTTTAGCAGATGAATTCTTATTGTATGTAAAAACACGTAACGCTCACTGGAATGTGGAAGGCGCAGACTTTTATGAGAAACACAAATTTTTTGAATCGCAGTACGAAGCATTGGATGAGATAATGGATGATGTGGCAGAACGTATCCGTTCATTGGGACATTATGCAGCCGCTACTATGAAATCTTACCTGGAGCTTACACATCTTACAGAGCAAAGCAGGGAAAAAAATGACAGCGCAGGTTTTATAAAGGAGTTGCTGGCCGATCATGAAAGCATCATCATCCGGCTCAGGGAAAACATCAATCATTTCGCCAATGAGTTAAATGATGCAGGCACCAGTGATTTTATAACCGGGCTGGTGGAAACACATGAAAAAATGGCCTGGATGCTCAGCGCACATTTGAAATAAACAAACAACATGACTGCAACAAATAATAAAACAGTATGGGCCATTGACCCGGTACACACCAAGATAAGGTTTGATGCCAGATACCTGATGATCACTGCTGTGTCTGGCTGGTTTCGGCAACTGGAAGGAACGGTTACAAGTGCAGGTGATGATTTCAGTAACAGTTCTATTGAATTGGTGCTTTATACCAACTCCATTGATACAGGTGTGCCCGAAAGAGACAATCATTTACGGTCTGCTGACTTTTTTGATGCTAAAAAATATCCAACCATTCATTTCAAATCCACTGCTGTATCGGTAACTGATGGAAAGATCAATATTACCGGGTCACTTACCATAAAGGATACTACACAGGATATACAGTTTACAGCAGTGTATTTTGGCTCGCTGCCCGATCCCATGGGTAATACCAAGGCCGGCTTTGAAAGCGATATTATTTTTAACAGGAAAGATTTCAATATCTCCTGGAACCAGCGTTTTGATAAACAAGGTGTATTGATATCAGATGAAGTGGGTATACATGCCGACATACAGTTGCTGAAACTTTCGTAATCAGCTATCAGGTTGGACGCTGAGCCGAAGGCAATACAGCGGCAAATTAAATAGTGGTGTTTCGTCTCCGTCTTCCGTCGCTTTGCGCAGTAATATTTGGCAAACAGAGACGCAGCCATTGCACCGGAAATTAAATACAGTTTTTCTCTGTTTCCTCTGCTCCTCTGCGTGGGATTTTTTTCTGTGCGTCTACGGCCCCTCTCACTGGAACCTCCCCAACCACAAACCAGCATTTATACAACACAATCCGTAACCTGGGCATTGTGCCAACAATTGTTTTGAATGAAATTTGTTGTATTAAAAAACAAAAAAAAGTATATGGAAAACAACATATTGGGCATACATCATATCACTGCCATATCAGGACCTGCCCAACGCAATTATGATTTTTATTCAAAAACACTGGGATTAAGATTTGTAAAAAAGACCGTAAACTTTGATGACCCGGAAACCTATCATTTTTATTATGGCGATGAAAACGGCACACCGGGAACCATACTCACCTTCTTCCCCTGGACCTATGCTAAAAGAGGAACAGACGGCGTTGGTATGGCAACAGAGATTGGATACTCCGTTCCTGAAGGCAGTCTTGATTTTTGGGAAGAACGCTTATCAATCGCAGACATAAAAAATGGCCCAAGGGCAGAAAGATTTGGAGAAACCTATTTACCTTTTACTGATCCGGATGGATTGAAGCTGAGCCTGGTGGTGCCGTCAAAAAAAGATGACCGTACAGCATGGACTACCAGCGAAGTAGATGCCAGTGTGGCTACCAGGGGTTTTCATCATGTAACCTTAACCTTGAGGGATGTAAAACCAACCGCCGCCATTCTTACCGATGTGTTTGGCTACAAATTATTACAACAAGAAGGCAGCTACTACCGCTTTATAACAGATGCAGTTGATACTGCCGCCATCGTGGACATACTGGAATTACCCAATGAAAAACCAGGCATTAACGCCGGTGGCACCAATCACCACGTGGCATTCAGGGTAAAGGATGAAGCTACCCTGATGCACTTCCGGGAAAAAGTACTGGCCAAAGGTCTGCGTATAACAGAGAAGATTGACCGCAATTATTTTTACTCCCTGTACTTCCGTGAGCCAGGTGGCGTTCTGTTTGAAATTGCCACCGACAATCCCGGCTTTGCAGTGGATGAACCGGCAAATGAATTAGGCATGCATTTAAAACTGCCTTATCAGCATGAACCATACCGTGACACACTGGAAAAAATACTGCCTCCATTAATTTATTAATACAAACAACATGCACACAAAACAATATGTAACAGCAGGAAAAGAACTGCAGGCAAACGGCAAAGTGCTGATCATGCTGCATGGCCGGGGTGCCAGCGCCGATGATATTATTTCCCTTGCAGAACAATTAAATACAGCTGATTTTACATTGCTGGCACCACAAGCCACTAACCATACCTGGTATCCTTATTCATTTATGGCCGCACCAGCAGGCAATGAACCATGGCTTTCATCAGCCCTGTCACTATTAAAAGATATAACAACTGATCTTGAACAAAAAGGCATCCGTTCACAAAACATGTATTTTCTCGGTTTTTCTCAAGGCGCCTGTCTTACACTGGAGTATGTAACACGTAATGCAAAACAATATGGTGGCGTTGCAGCTTTTACTGGCGGATTGATCGGGGATAAAATATACAATGAAAACTACCAGGGTGATTTTGCAGGCACGCCGGTATTCATCGGCACCAGCGATCCTGATCCGCATGTACCAGTACAAAGAGTAAACGAATCAGCCTCTGTACTGGAAAGCATGCATGCTGCCGTAACGAAAAAAATCTATAAAAACATGGGGCATACTATTAACCAGGATGAATTGAACCAGGTAAATACATTACTATTTAAAACAAGCCAATGAAAAAAGATTTCCCCGTAACAAGAGTATACAGCGATGCCAACGGCGACAGTTGTTTTGAAGATATACAAATACCCATGAATGATGCCGGCGATATTGGGTCATTATCAGAAGGTTTACCCGTTAAAACAATCATCTTCCGGGAAGTGGAACCAGGCTATGATTATCATTTTCACACTGCACCGCAGCGGCAATACATAGTGCTGCTGGATGGCGGTATCGAAATTGAAACTTCGCTGGGAGAAAAAAGAATATTCCAACCCGGAGAAATATTACTGGTGGAAGATACTAACGGTAAGGGACACCGCACCAAGAATACGGAAGCCAAAACAAGACGATCCGTCTTTATAACGCTGTAGGCAACACAAACAACAGGTCGGATTTTATTTATATCCCATTAAAAAATCAATGCTATAAGTCTAGTCAAAGTAACAAACGGCACCGGAATTTATTACAAAGACGGGGTGCCGGTCAGCCCGCTTTCTTCCATCAAAGATGACCATTATCCGGCGATGACTGAGATGCACAACTGGTGTTCTTCCTGAATAAAGGTTACCGGGTAACTCATCCATTCTTATTGCAACTTTTGAAAAAAACCATGTCCAAAAATGTTACAAATTGTTTTTATCGATCCCCAGTTTTTTAATTTTTGAAGTGAGTGTAGTAGGCGGCAGCTTTAATAATTCCGCAGCACCTCCCGTACCATAGATCCTGTTATTCGTCTTTTTAAGTGCATGGATGATATGCGCTCTTTCTGCTGCTTCCATTGACTGCACAGCAGCAGACTGGCCTGCAACTCCATTTTGCAATTGAACAGGAAGTGTAAATGCTGCAATATTTGGAGAGGATGAAAGCAACGCATTTCTCTCTATCACATGCTGCAACTCCCTGATATTTCCCGGCCAGTCATATTGTATCAATTGCTCCATGGCATTGGATTCGATATTGATTTTCCGACCCGATTTCTCTATGAATTCCTGCAGGAAATGGGTCGCCAGCAATGGAATATCTTCTTTACGTTCTCTAAGTGGCGGCAGTTGTAATGGGAAAGCACTTAACCTGTAATATAAGTCGAGCCGAAAGCGCCCCTCTGCTACTTCCTTTTCAAGATTGCGGTTAGTGGCGGCAATTACCCGTACATTCAACCGGATGGTTTTATTGCCACCTACCCTTTCCACTTCTTTTTCCTGCAGTGTCCTTAATAATTTCACCTGCAGGTCAATGGGCAACTCACCGATCTCATCCAGGAATATACTACCGCCGTCAGCCTGTTCAAATTTCCCGATCCTTTTTTCAACGGCTCCGGTGAAAGCGCCTTTTTCATGACCAAATAATTCCGACTCCATGAGGTTGGATGGCAACGCTGCGCAGTTGACAATTACAAATGGTTTACTCCTCCTGTTAGAAAGTTCGTGGATGGACCTTGCAATTTTCTCCTTTCCGGTGCCGCTTTCCCCTAGTATCAGCACAGTTGTATCCATAGGTGCCACCCTGCTTACATGATCAAATACCTGCAGTAATGCCGTACTTTTTCCTATCACCTGGCTAAATACCGGGTTGGCCGGTCTTTTCATATTTTCAAAACCCGGGACCACCTGTGGCAAAGCTTCACCTGCATCCTGCCTTAAAAATAATCTTTCGAAAACAGGCCCCAGCAATGGTGCACTGGTTTTTAAAAAAGTGACATGCATCTCTTCATAGGTAGTGTCAAGCCTGCTAAAAAATGATAACCTTATGCGCCTATTATTAACCGGAAGAACAATATGCATATTCGAGCGCATGCCATAATTCTTTGCGATAAGCCGTTTAAACAGATCTTTTGACTTCGCTGATTCAAAATCGACACCATTAAAAAAAACGGGCTCTGTATCGGAAAAATTCCGAAAGCCGGTTTGATTGTTTACATCACTGAGTTCAAGAACCGCATAATCGCTGAAGCTGTTTCTTTGCAGCCCGATGGTTTCTTCCGATCCAGCTGCGGTCTGATTGATACTAATAGTGAGCAGATCAAATGGTATCTCCGGCTGAATCGCCAGCGCCACCTGGTGAAGTTTCTGGCTACGGCTGCTGTTCACGCTTAGAATACTGGACATATTATCTTCCAATGCCTGCTGTTGCCGTATCCTGGCTTCTTCGTATTGGCGTTGACGGTATCTTGCAATATCGATAGCAATCAGTACATCTTTTTGCCGGTATGGCTTTACCAAAAAACCATACGGTTCGGTTTGCTTGGCAGCCTCCAGCACAGACTGGCTGGAACTTGCAGATAAATAAATGAATCCTATACCGGCTGCTTTTAATTCATGTGCCAGATCAATCCCTGTCAGTTTGCCGGCCAGGTGAATATCCAGTATCACCAGCGTTGGATGTTCCCTTCGGATGATCTCCCTGGCCCAGGTTACAGATTCAGCCAGTTCACAAACTTCAAAACCTGCTGTCTCCAGCATCAGCCGGAGGCCATTTGCCAGTATAAACTCATCTTCTACAATTAATATCTTTTCTTTCAAGTAACGGAATTTTGATTGTTTTCAAATGCGGAATCGTATTGTTCAGGCTCGGTATCAATCGTATCGGTGAAACGTATCGTTATGCATACACCGTGATCGCTTTCAATACTGTATTTTGCTTTTATCTGCTTACAAAGGCCTTCCATTAATCTTAGTCCGAGTGTTTTTACCTGGCGGGGATCAAACCCTGCTGGCAAACCCTTTCCATTATCTTTGATCGTTAAAACAAACTGCCGCGGCGCTTCCCGGTGCAAGCTAACAGCAATCACTTTTTTTTCTCCATTTTTAAAGGCATATTTCAATGCATTGGTAACAGCCTCATTTAAGATGAGGCCAATGGGAATAGATTTGGAAACATCCAGCTCAAGCAGATCTAAATTCAATGTAATCTCTACAGCATCTTCCTTATCAAAACTCTCTTTGAGGTTATCCACGAGTTCATGAATGTATCCTTTCATATTGATCACCTGCAGATTATCTGACTGATACAATTTTTGATGAATGAGAGAGATGGCGTGTATGCGGTGCTGACTTTCTGTGATAGCATCAAGCGCCCGCTGATCTTTAAGATAAGCCGACTGGGTATATAACAACGTCATCACCATTTGCAGGTTATTTTTTACCCGGTGATGCACTTCTTTCAACAGCCATTCTTTTTCAGAGATCAATTCGTTTTTTACCCCCAGCAATTCTTCTTTATCCTGCAATAACTCTTCCAGTTTTTTATTTTTGTTATGAATAATGTCCTGCTGTGTTGCCAATTGCAGGGCCGTTTTATTTTTTACCTGGTAACGGCTGTAAACAAACCATACCAGCAACAACAGCATTCCAGCACCGGCAATCATTGCATTACGCTGAAATACCTGCTTTTTCAATACTACCTGCTGTTCCTTTGTTTGCGCAGTGAGCAGGCTGATGTCCTGGTCCTTTTTCTCGGTTTCAAACTTTAATTGCAGGCTCGCAATCTGGTTGATCTTTTTTTCATTAAATGTCGAATCCGTTATGGCTTTAAAAACCTGGTAATGACGGATAGCTGAAATATAATCGCCCGAAGCTGAATCCACCCTGAATAAAAGCTGGTGCAGGAGCGGTAAGTCAAAACTTGAGTTGACAGAAACAACTTTTAAAGCTTGTGTTAAAAAAGGCCTGGCCCTGTTGAATTGGTTTACAGTAACATAAAATTGTCCAAGATTAAGCAGTTCAGAGATCGTTGCTGGTCGCCCCCCTGCTGTTTGTGCATTAAACCATTGCAAATAATACTTTTCTGCAACAGGGTATTCCTTAAGCATCATATACAGCTTGCCTAAAATGTATCCATCATCACTGGTGGTAGCACCGTTATTCTGGGCTCTTTGGGCCTCTGTGTACCTGATGAAAAAATCGAGCCCCTCCCTTGTTTTTCCCGAATTTGCCAAACAAGATGCAATAGAAATAACCAGGTGTCTGGGATAGACTACATACTTTTTATTATTAATTACCTGTTGGGTTTTGCTTTGTTCAAGTGCTGTCTTTAAATAGACAAGTGCATTGTCATACTGTCCAAGTTCCGAGTAAATAGTACTCAACCTGGTATAAAACAAAACCAGGTCGGGAGTATCTTTTGTTTGCAGGCAAGATTTCAAAGCAGCAATGGCATACCTTAATGCTTCTTCATAATTCCCCATCGACTTATAAACAGCTCCGGTAAGATCATATGCATAATGCAATTTTTGATAACCTGCTGCCGTATATATTTCAATTGTTTCCAGTAACTCTTTTAGCGATACAACCGGCTTTCCCTGCCTAAAATGGCAATCTGCAATACACTTGAGCACGTAGGCTTCATGGGTTTTATTACCGGCCTGCCGGTACAGATCCCTAGCCTTTAAAAAATACTGTAGCCGGAGGTCATCGTTCAAGTACCTGGCTGGATAATCAGCCCTTTTGTACCAGATCAATGCTTCTAAATGGATGTTGCCGGTTTCCCTGCAAATACCAATAGCCTGCTCAAAAAGCCTTTGCGAAGCCAGGCTGTCTGGCATATCATAATTAATCAGCGCCTGCATGCAGAGTGCCCTTGCCTCCCCTGCTTTAAATTTCAACTGTCTGCTTAATAAAAGCGTTTTGCTCACGTAAAAAGCAGTGGAGTCGTATTGCTGGGTAATGTAAAATTCAATAAGGGTCAAATAGATCTTTACCTGTGTTGTATCTGGCTTTGTTGCAGCAATGATTGCTAATAACTTATTGGCGGAATCCCTGCCCGGGGCCCGGGATAAAGGCTCGGAACACACCTGGGTTGTAAAGCACAGGAATACACAGATCAGTATGCAAAAAATGAATGGCCGGAATAAATAAATGGATTTAAACAAATTTTCCGTTTTTTAAAATGAGCATGCAATAAAAATACTCAATATTTCAATCAATTAATAATGGCTGCCAGCGTATTGGTCTATTCATCTATCTGCACATATTTCCGATGCAGGTATCCCGTGAAATAAACATATACGGCTCATCTGCAAACGTCTATAAAATTATTCTCAAACCCAGGGTAATAGATTAAAGGATTCAGCTATTTACTTGTATAAATTATCGATTTGAGCCTGACAAAACATATCTGCTGATACCACGAGTTGCCAACCGGCAACGAACGCACAGCTTCAACATTATCGTGACGATACAAGTTCCTTTAATTTATACAAACTGTTACAGCATATATCCATTTTACCAAAGCTGGTCTGCAACTATTTTTGGGCATTCGAAAAATACTATTGTTTCATCCAACTTTAAAATTTACACCATGAAAAAAATTCTATCCCCGGTGCTAATGTGTTTATGTTGTTTTGGTTGTGCCGAGAAAAAAGCACTCCCCAAAAATGAGCAAACCAGTTCCGGTCAAAACCCCATTTCTGTAACCAGTTACGCTATAGATACAGCCCTTGAAGCAGAGACGAAATCCTTCTTAAAAGCATTGAATACCGGGGGTGGAAAACCACTTGAAACAATGGCAGCCGCCGATGCCCGTAAAGTACTGGAAGGGGCCCAGACTTCTGTAAAAGTTGATATCTCCGGCGTTGATGTTTCAGAAAAAAATATTACCCAGGACGGGTTAACGGTTAAACTCACCATCGTAAGACCGGCAGGAATAACAGGAGTACTTCCTGCATTCATGTTTTTTCATGGTGGTGGCTGGGTACTGGGAGATTATCCAACGCATGAAAGACTGATCAGGGATCTGGTAGTGTATTCGGGAGCGGTAGCTGTGTATGTTGAGTACAGCCGGTCACCAGAGGCAAAATATCCTTTAGCTGTGAAACAGGCTTATGCTGCCACCAAATGGGTAGCCGCACATGGGAAAGAGATCAATGTGGATGGCAACAGACTGGCGGTAGCAGGTAACAGCGCCGGAGGCAATATGTCTGCAGTTGTTGCATTGATGGCAAAAGACAAAAAGGAACAAGCTTTAAAACTACAGGTGTTATTATGGCCTGTTACCAATGCAGATTTCAATACTGCTTCTTATCATAAATATGCAGATGACAGGTTTCTCACAAGGAATATGATGATCTGGTTCTGGGACAGTTATGCTTCAAAGGAACAAAGAAATGAAATAAATGCAGCTCCATTAAAAGCCACGGTGGAACATCTGAAAGGTTTGCCCCCTGCATTGATACAAACAGCAGAAAATGATGTGCTGCGTGACGAGGGTGAAGCCTATGCAAGGAAATTAAACGAAGCAGGGGTACCGGTTACACTGGTTAGATACCAGGGAATGATACATGACTATGGCTTACTTAATCCATTAGCAGGACTTCCCGCTGTTCAGTCCGCATTAAGATATGCTGGTTCAGAATTAAAAAAAGCACTCCAAAACTAAACTGGATTTAAAAACACGGGTTTAACGGCAACATAAAAACTAGCCACAAAAAGGAGCAGGCAACTGCTCCCTTTTTGTGCAAGTATCCGGCACAGTAAGTATTGGTGCCGGTTAAACGCAAAGATTATGATACGGACTGCACAAAAAGAGATGTACATGTATGATCTTCTACAAGAGGCATGATCGTTGGTAGTGTAAATGCAGTCTGCCGTGTATAACGCTATTAATACCCTGCAGGGTGGATACACTTAAAATACTCTTTTCCCATATCAATGTTTCTGTCTCCACTCCGCAACATCTCCAGCAACTTGAACGGCACGATCGTCTATAACTGCTGCTATAAATGTTTCTTTTACCCGTCTATATTTTGTGCATCAACACATAACTGATTTTAAGAGACGGAAGATGGAAAACGAAATATCGTTGTGCTTTTACAAAGCAACGAAATAACGTTCCGGCATGCAGGATGATACCTAAAGGAAAGATTGATTATCAATAAATTCCATTGTGGCACTACAGTTGGTTTATAAAGTGTACGAAACTGAAAATGGAGGCAGACATATCAGACTTAGAAATAATTTTTTAAACTAATCATAATAAAAAACCAGGCTATGCAAAGCAATTTGATTTTTAAAAATCCCGACAAAAAAAACAACACCCTGCTTTTTGAAATTCAATTGATCGATCACCTGACAGAAGGCAACCTCGAAAAAATGAGCTGTATTCACCATCAGCATCTCTTTGAAATGATCTGGCTACAGGAAGGCAGCGGCATTCATTTGCTTAATCAACAGCAGTTCCTGCTCATGAATAATAGCATGCATATTGCGGTTCCCGGTCAGCAACAACAACTCATTATTGATGCCGGATCAAAAGGATACTTGATTTCATTTAACGAGGCGTTTTTGAATGGTTACTACGAAGATTTCAACAGTATGCAAGAGATCAGCTTTTTAAGAAACATTTCCCAAAATGAACCGTTGCAGGTTACTGGGGAACTGGCTTCCGAAATACAGGACCTGGCATTAAAGCTATACAAAGAGCAGAACAGCTTATTCGCTTCAAAAAATGAAATGATAAGCAAGTACCTGAAGATATTCCTGATTCATATAAAGCGGCAAATTGAAGCTCATGAAGATACTGCAAGAGCCAATAACAATAGCCTTTTCAATAATTTTATATGGCTGCTGGAAAACAACTATAAAGAAAAAAAAGCGGTGGCCGATTATGCATCGGAGTTATCTGTAACGCCCAGCCACCTCAACCATGTGATTAAAAAAACATCGGGATACCCTGCCAGTTATCACATACAGCAGCGCATTGTTCTGGAAGCAAAGAGGAAGGTGCGGTATACCGGTGCCAGCATGAAAGAAGTGGCGTATTATCTTGGTTTCGACGACATCTCTCATTTCAGTAAATTTTTCAAAACTTCTTCCGGCATGAATTTTACCACATTTAAAAACAGCAGTCCGGAACTACGAGCTTAGAAAGCCCTTCATCGCTTGCCACACTACCATGCTACCACTTATCAAAAGTCAAAATCTCTATTCAATTAACAATTAAAAAAACAAAAAAATGAGTACACTAACTGTAAAAGATGGCACCCAGATCTACTACAAAGACTGGGGTTCCGGTCAACCAATTTTCTTTCATCATGGCTGGCCATTGTCCGGCGATGATTGGGACGCACAGATGATGTTTTTTGTGAACAAAGGATTCAGGGTAATCGCACACGACCGCAGGGGACATGGAAGGTCATCTCAGGCTTCCAACGGGCACGATATGGATACTTATGCAGCAGATGTTGCAGAAATTACAAAGGCACTCGACCTCAAAAATGCTGTACATATTGGCCACTCTACCGGTGGCGGTGAAGCGATCCGTTACGCTGCAAAATATGGTCAGGATCGTGTAGCCAAAGTGGTACTGATCAGTGCTGTTACCCCGGTGATGGCTCAATCTGCCAGCAATCCCGAAGGAATTCCAATGTCAGTATTTGATGAAATAAGGTCAGGCACTGCCACACAAAGGGCGCAGTATTTTTATGATTTCACCATACCATTTTTTGGATACAACCGGGAAGGGTCGAAACCATCACAGGCCGTCAGAGACAACTGGTGGCGGCAGGGTATGCAGGGAGCTATCAAAGCACACTATGATTGTGTCAAAGTATTTTCAGAAACGGATTTTACAGAAGATCTGAAGAGTGTTGACCTGCCGGTGTTGGTGCTTCATGGTGAGGATGACCAGATCGTGCCCTTTGATCTCACTGCCTTGAAGGCTATAAAATTATTGAAAAACGGAAAGCTTATAAGCTATCCTGGATTTCCTCATGGTATGCCAACCACTGAAGCTGCCACCATTAATGAAGATCTGCTGGCTTTTATTCAGTCCTGAGTAGATCACCGCACAGAAGTTGACAATATCAATTACAATATTGGCACACGGCATCGCATATTTTAAAGATTGCGATGCTGTGCTTTTGTTTCATGCTTTTTAATCTGCAAATACAATTGGCAGACGCCATTCATCCGTTTTTGAAGCTTGCTTTCAGGCAACTGATATGCGATGCCTCATTAACTTTTATCTGCACTCCATTTACAAGAGGCTCTGCAGTATCCAAAAACAGGAACAAAAAAGTGGATGTTTAAAAACCGGAACTTAAATTTTCACTGTTGTACTTCAATCCATATCTTCCGGATAAATAAACCTGCTGATTTCAGCAATTATGATTCTTACAATGCTTTTGTAATTCCGAGTACTAATGCTTTCAATTTTTCTTTTACCTTATTAGTCTGGCTTGAAAATATATCTGTGTCAATTAGCATAGCATGTAACGACCGAGTATTGCCGCAGATGGGATATTTGTTGCTGTGTCTGCCCACAACCGCAGCTGAATAATGAATTAAAAGTACAAGTTAACAATTACTGTTCAGCAGAATTACGTCAAGCCCAGATGCAGTACAGTAGCAATCTACAGCTGATAATCTTCCGTCATGCCCCATTTGTGGCAATACTTTTGTTAGCGGTTCGTTGTTTTGTGTTGTGTCTTGTTACATATTTGACAGTTTGAATTCAGTTTTTTTTGTCAAAGTCTTAACTATCCTAAAAACATGTAAGGCTAAAACCCCATATACCATTAGAACAAAACAAATTTTATTTTCCGTGTAATTCATTTTATAATATTGTAGTTATATCAAAGCAGTTCTCTAAGTTTTTGCTTTATTACCGTTATAAATCCATCGTCGTCATACGATAATTCTATTTTTTTTGATTTTTTGATTTGTAGTTGTAATGACCTTCGAATTGAATCAAATGCTCCATCATCTGCTCTCTTCTTCAACCGAAATCTTACATGATCATCGCCTCGGTCTCTAGCTTTATAGAGAAAAGGTGCAAAGATCATGTGTTTCGATTTATCGATATCCTCGCAGTAAACAGTAGCTCCTGTAAAATATCCTGAAAATGTTTTCACTTGTAGTCTATCCTTAATTATCCCATCGTATGTTTTTTTTCTTACTGTCCTGATGGCGTTATTAAGATCGATAAAAAAACTTAAGTTATCTTGGATAGATGTATTTCCGTGCAAACTTCTAAATAACTTTTCGTTCTCAATCATAAAGAGGGGATCTAATATTATAAGGGTTAACTTAAGTGTTTTTACTCTACGAAGTTTTTCAATTAAAGCATTTAGATCCTTCCGCATGTTTCGAAATGAAATTCCTGTTATAACTAAATTATAATAAGCCATTTCAGTTAATTCGCGCCAGTTTCGATCCAGTTGATCAGGGTCATTATTTAAATATAAAATTTCCGTCAAATTAGCTGGTTTCTGCCTGCTTAAAGTCTTTATATGCTTTTCGATGGCAGATCTGACACCGAATAAGTTTTCACCAAATTTTATATAATGATTGCTGTTTATGTTCGATGGAACTGTTACTTTTTCATGTACTAAAAGTAGCGTTCGAGAGATTCCTAATTTAGCCCCAAAAAAACCGAATTCCAACCATACATTCTGCCTTGCTCTAGCTTCCGGTCTTTTTGAATCCTTTACTGAAACCTGGTCATCATCAGTAGCCAGAAATATTGCTAAATCGCACCGTATTGAAGATCTTTCTAAAGATTCCCATATTTGATCGCCATTAGATAACTTTTCTTTTAAAATGATAGGCTCAATTTTTACCCCTTTAATTGAATTAAGAATGTTGACTAGCTCATCTTTGATTATCTCATTATGTCCATATGCTATAAAAATCTCTAATCCCCCTTTCATAGATATGGGTATAAATTTAGTTCATCCGAAAGTAACATAGATAGTTCCTCTATTTCTTCTTTTGACCGTTCGAAATATACAGACCAGTTTTTCCGTATTTCTACTGCCTTCTCCATTATTAAAATACACTCTTCTGACTTATTCAAAGACTTATACTTCTGTAAAGAATTAAAACAGTTGATTGGTTTTGAAAAATTCGGACCCGTTTCAATCTGAAGTATTCGTAACAAGCTTTTACAGGTGTAAAAAAGGAAGCGTAGTGAGCCTAATTCATCTTTCTTAAGAACAAAAGTCCGTCTCCAACTATGTAGTTCAGAAGCTAGCAATAACTTTCGCTCTATATTAACAAGACTTTTATAATATTCAGTGTAGTCTATGTCTTTTAAAAAATCTTTGCCATATTTTGTTATCCCATATTTTGACACTTCGAAAGTCATCGCGAGCGGCCTTCCATTAAATTTTCTTGTTCGGACAAACTCTTCTTCATAAACGATATCTAGTCCAATCCCAATATTATAATTACAAGAAACAGCCGAAAGAGCCTACTTGGTATTTATCAAATCTTTAGTCCCTCCAACTCTATCTTTCAAAATAACAATAATGTCCACATCACTCCATCCGGGGATAATATCACCTTTTGCCAAGCTTCCACACAGTATAATCGACTCAACGTTCGATAAATTTCTTATTTTATTGATACAGGATTCGGCCAGCTCGTAATAGTCCTCCTTTTTGTATCTTTCTAACTTTTCACGATGTGAGACATCAATATTCATTTAGTAATTAGTTTTAAAGTACAACTGAACAGTCAACATCAGACTCTATTGAAGATTTCACATCCAATTTTGCACTTTCAGAAAGATTGCCAATAGCTTATCAAAATTTGGTTACTGTTCCAGTGCCTGCTGATAACAAATTTGATAGATACTCAAATAAAAGCAGAGTGGAATCTGGAAAGCGCTACAACTTCAGCTTCGTTAAAATTAAGAAATATATTTAAACGATAAAAAACGTCTGGAAGCCCCCCTGATATAAAAGCTGTAATAAAAGTACGACATACAATGATAATTATTTTCCTTAAGGTATCCATAGTTGTGTTGAATTTAATTTAACTCGAAAGAGAAGTCTATCCGAATTTTCATCGAAACTGGACCTGCCATGAAGTACGCGAGTGTTGTCTAATATAATACAAGAATTTTGTGGGAGTTGTAGGACGGTCTTGTGTTCAGAAAATAGTTTATCTAGTTTGTCTAAAATAATAATCATTTCCTGTGTAACACGTTCAGGTTCTACAGCGGCAATTTTATTTATGATAATTCTGCTATATCTAATATGATACTGCTTTTCTGATTTCGAATAACTCAAAATATGAGTTAAGCCAGTTGGGGTAGGAAACTTCTTTTTACTAAGGAAAGCGATTTCAAAGGTCTCCAATTTGTTGATTATTTCATCAATATGAAACAAGTATGTTTCACCTCCAGTTTTGTCTGGCCGTACACAATAAAATAATACAATGTTAGATGATTTGGTGTTAAAATAGTCTTCCGTGTGACAAGGCAATTCCTTATTGGTGAGTGAGTAAGGGACGAAGCCATGTTTATCAACTTTGTTGGTAGCGGGTTTTACCTCATGTACGTGTGGCATTTCGTGATTAGGGTTTGTAACATCGTCAACGGCAGGGATTCCCAGTCCAGAACATAGATAGTTCAAGAATGCCTGGCCAATACCATAATTTAGGCAATCCGCACGAGATATCCCAAATTGTTTTAGATCAGAAAGGATAGTGCTCACAGACGGAAAACTTTTATCTGATAATATTTTAATCTCCTTTATTTTCATTTGTAGGTTATTAGTGGAAACTGAAGAATTACTTTTTACGATGGAGTCTCACTACAATGACCGCTAACGAGCAGGTATAGCTGATGGCGGGATATTAGCATTGCGTCCGCCCGGAACTGCTGCTGATTGAAATTGCTTTGTTGAAGTTAAGATTAAAATGACCAGCGTTGTTTGTCCCGCCCGAACTGAAGTTTGGATATTTACTGCTGCCGATTGTACTTCGTTCCAGCCCCACTATTGGCAATACCAATGTTGTGCGTTCTCTTTATTCTTTCAGGATAATCTCTCTAGAAATATTTGAAAGAAATTTAATCAACCCAAATTCAATTTTATCAGGGAATGCGCCATTGCCATACGCAAATATTATTTTTGGAATTGCCTGAATGATTAATTGCCGATAAGAACCATCAGCGGCACTTCCTATATACTCAGGTAATTCTTGCATTTCTTCTTCTCTAAACCAATAAATGATATTCTCTAATTTGTCAGGTGACAACTTACCTTCAACAACTTTATTAGGCTTTAAATTCAAAGAATTTGGCGAATCAAACCAATACTTCACGTATCCGGTAGAATCAATAGAAACATGAAGGCCCCCATTTTGATATTGAAGACTTATAAATACTGGATTTCTTATTTCCTGGATTTTGAAAGCGCTAAAAAGAGTTAAAGCTTTAAACTTATTCGGTCTAATAGGGTTTAAAGAGTCATACTGAAGGATTAAAGTGTCTACAGATAATTTAATTACTTTAAAAGTATACCATTTTATTACTTTTTCATGTTTTTGTTCTTGTGACTCATCAGTACTGCGAGACCAAGTTTTTTTATATTCAGCCTCTCCTAGTTGAAATTCATTTTCACTTATTAATCTAATTTCGGACGTTATTAACTTTAATTCTCCTGATTGAAAATGAATATATTTGGTGTCTTTTGAGAAGAACAACTTTTCCCCGTTTTTCCCATACCAGCTTTTAATAAAAGTCTGTCCCTGGATTGCAGACACTAAAAAAATTAAAAGAATTTGTAATAACAGGAGTCTCATAAAAGTGACGCACAACGGACAGGTATTGCTTTGCAGGTGGGATATTAGCAATCCGTCTGCCCACAACCGCTACCGATTGAAATTATATTGCTGAAGTTAAAACCTAAAGTTGAATGTTGTACGTCCTGCCGGAACTGAAGCTAAATTGCGCATAACTGCCGATTGTACTTCCTTCCGCCCCACTTGCAGCAATACCCATGTTAGCTGCTGCCCGAATTCAAATAAGCACTACAGGAATTATTTTTAAAATAAATTCCATTATTGTTTTGTGCCATCCCAAATTTTATTAGGAGGATTGCCAGGTAACGAATTTGCAATCCATGTTCCATTTGCGACTGTATTAACTAATGTTCCTTCAAACACCCATTGAATTGTAGAAGAAATTGTTGCAGTAAAGCTTATTGAACCACTAGAATTGACATTTCCAATAACATAGGTTTCAAATGGTGGAAATCCTGGTGCAGAAATAATTTTGCCCGTTATACCTCCATTATTATCTATGGTAATAGTCCAAGTTCCATAATTAAACCCAGCTGCATAGTAGCTGCCAGTCCAATTGCCAGAATAAGGAATAGATGTTACTTTTTTAGAACATGAAAGACATGTGATCAAAGTTACTAACAACAAAAGCAATGCTCCTTTCATAAAATTAAAGTTTGAACAACTAAGATAAACCCTCGAAAGAATTTTGGGCCAAGGGTTGCAGCCAACGTACAAATGCTGAAAGTTTTTTCTTCTGCCAGCATAGCAGCAAACCCCATGTTATACATCAGGCCAAAGTTGAGATATTTGAAAAAACGAAAATATTTGACATCATTCCGTAAGCACATTGCAAGCTAAAACCGGACATTCAAAGTTGAAAAGAAGTCCGTATTAGTCCAAACAAAGATTGTTTCAAAACGAAAAGTGTTCCGCTGTCCCCCGAAAAGCGAATAAGAAAACGAAAAGCCTTGAATGAGCGGTCGTAGTCATAAGTCACTA
>Ga0164290_1001097_pt1 | contig 53339 bp, 56 predicted proteins | sample Micstemetagenome_FD_108782 | JGI IMG/M metagenome (GOLD analysis project Ga0164290, IMG submission 108782) | Contaminated culture microbial community from soil near Moab, Utah, USA - Microcoleus steenstrupii SON62 (Illumina Assembly) | ecosystem: Environmental > Terrestrial > Soil > Soil crust...
ACCGTCCGCGGCGGAAATGATCCGCTCGCGGCACCACCGTCCGCGGCGGAGGGGTCCGCTCGCGGCACCACCGCCCGCGGCGGAAGGGGTCCGCTCGCGGCACCACCGTCCGCGGCGGAAGGGGTCCGCTCGCGGCACCACCGTCCGCGGCGGAGGGGCGCTACAGCGCCCGGGCCAGCGCCTCCACCAGGAAGCGGACGTGCGACTGCAGCATCGTGGCCTGGCCGATGCGGTTCACCGTCTCCACGTCGGCGATCGCGTCGGGCCCGCCCCGCTCCAGCTCGTGCTGCTTGGCCCGCCGGTCCATGGCGAAGATGGTGTCGGCGAGGTGCGTCTGATGCTCCGCCATCCACGCGAGCGCGGCGGGCGCCGCGGGCGGCCGGTCGGGCTGCGCGGCGTCGTACCTCTCCAGGAACAGGCGCATCCAGGCGTCCACGCGGACCCGGCGGGCGAGCATGGCGACCAGGCCGGGATCGTCCGGCGAGGCGTCGGCGAACTGCAGGCCCACCTCGAGGGCGGTCGCCTCGCCCAGCAGCTCCGAGAGCTCGCCCACCCGCTCCGCCGCGCCGTCGAGCGCGGACGGCAGGCGGTCGCGGAAGCCGGCGAGGGCCTCGGCGCGCCCCGGCCCGGCGTTCGCCGCCAGCGCGTCGGCGACGAAGCGCAGCTGTGCGCGCACGGCGGCGTCCCCGGCGGGGGACAGGTCGTCCGCGCGCGCCGCCTCCTGAGCCATCAGGGCCTGCAGGCGCGGTCCGTTGGTCTGCATCCAGACCAGCAGCCCGCGGGCCACCGGGTGGGGCGCGGCGCTCACGCGCCCCACCGCGGAGGGGACGACGGCTGGGCCCGGCGGATCAGGTGAGGGTGTACTCGGGGCCGCTGCCCCCCTCGGGCGGCGTCAGGCGGCCGCCCTTGGCCGTGATGGCGCCGCACTGCACGCAGTTGGACGCGTTCACGTGCACCGCCACCGTGCCGTTCTGCGGCGCGCTCTCGTCGATCTCGTACACCTTCGCCGGGCACATGGCCTCCCACGCCACGGCCAGCTCGCGCGGCACGCGCGTCTGCACCCGGATGTGGCTCGGCTGGTCGTCGCGCGTCTTGTTGCCGCTCAGGTAGACGCTCGACAGCTTGTCGAAGGTCAGCTCCCCGTCGGGCTTCGGGTAGGTGCGGTTGCCGATGAACACCGGCTCCTTGGCGTCGGCGATCGGCATGACCCGCTTGGGGAACTTGCCGAACGACCCGGTCGACATGCCGTGGACCATGCCGCCCACCAGGAAGCCGCGCTGGAAGCCCGGGCGGATGTTGCGCACCTTCCAGAGGTCCTTCCAGACCTCCGAGTCCTTGATGCGCTTGTCGTAGCCCCACAGGCCGGCGCTGGAGGTGGCCTTGCCGGCCTTCAGGGCCTCGTAGATGGCGTCGGCGGCGAGCATCCCCGAGCGGATGGCGTAGTTGACGCCCTTCAGGGCCGCCATGTCGAGGAACCCGGCCGAGTCGCCCACCAGCAGCGCGCCGGGCACGTGCAGGCGGGTCGGGAGCCCGTAGATGCCGGAGCCCGGGATGGTCTTGGCGCCCCAGGTGAGGCGGCGCCCGCCCTCCAGGATCCCGCGCACGAGGGGGTGCGTCTTGAAGGCCTGCAGCAGGTCGTGCACCGACAGGGTGGCGTCGGCGTAGTCGAGGCCGACCACGAAGCCGATCGACACCTTGTCGTCGCCCATCGGGTAGATCCAGGAGCCGCCGTACTCGCGGTACTTCTTGCCCAGGCGCAGCGGCCAGCCGGCCGTGTGGATGAGGGTCCGGAGGGGCTTGGCCACCTCCCAGACCTCCTTCACGCCCAGCTCCCACGTCTGCACGGTGCCGCGGTCGAGCTCGAACTGGCGGCGGAGCACCTGCGTGAGGTGGCCGGGGGTGCCCTCGGCGAGCACGGTGACGCCGGCGTGCAGCTCCATGCCCGGCTCGAACGCGCCGAGCTCCTCGCCCTGGCGGCCGCGGCCCTTGTCGCCCGTCACCACCCCGCGCACGCGGCCGTTCTCGACCAGCAGCTTCTGCGCGTCGGTCTCCGGCAGCAGGTAGACGCCCAGCTCCTCGGCCTTGTCGCTCATCCACCGGGCCATCTGGCTGATGGACACGACCCAGTTGCCGTGGTTCTTCATCTGCGGCGGCGGGGGGATGCGGACCTTGCCGCCCTTGGTGAGGAAGTAGACGGCCTCCTTGTCGACCTCCCAGTAGTGGGGGATCTCCGAGGGGTCGAGGTCCGGGAACAGGTCCTTGATGGGACCGGGCTTCATCACCGCGCCGGACAGCAGGTGCGAGCCGGGCGCCTTGCCCTTGTCGGCCAGCGCGATCGGCACCTCGCCCAGCTGCTCGGTCAGCTCCGGGTCCTCCGCCAGCAGCTGACCCAGCCGGATCGCCGTCGCGAACCCGGCCGGACCGCCGCCCACGATCAGGACCCCGACCTCGATGCGCTCGTCCTCGCCCGCATGCGGGGTGACGACCAGGCTGGTCGGCTCGAAGGGAGGGGGATAGTCGGCCGGCGTGATGCTCATGGGCTCTCTCGGGTCGGATGCGGCGGCCCGGGCCGCGCGCACCGGAGGGCGCCCGGCGATCCGCCTGGTGAAGGGGATTGTATCCCGGAGGTGCGCCCCCCGGACCGGCCGCACATCCGCCCCCGGGCACGACGACCGTCCCCGGTGGCGACCCCGTCAGCCCGCGCCGCGCCCGTTCCCCCCGGCCGTGCCCTCGGCCCGCTGGAACCCCACGGCGCGGGCGCCGGGGTCGGCGCGCACCAGGCGCACGCGGACGTCGTCGCCGGGCACGAGGCCGGCGGGCTCGGGCACGGAGCCCCGCACGGGGGGCTCGCGCAGCTGGATGCGGGCCCGGGAGCCGTCCACCGACAGCACCACCGCGTCGAAGACCGCGCCCTCGCGCCGGTGCAGCAGCGTGGCCTCCACCAGGTCGATGGCCGCCGCCTCCACGCGGTCCGCCACCGACTCCGCGCGGCTCATCACGGGCACCAGCGCCTCCAGCGTGGCCCGTTCCTCGCCCGTGGGGGCGCCGCCCGCCGCGGTCGTCAGCAGCAGGTCGAGCACGTAGCGGTCCGCGAGGCGCCGCAGCGGCGCCGTCGCGTGGGCGTAGGGGGCGGCCACGGCGGCGTGCCACGGCGGCGGGTCCGCGGGCCCGAGCGCCCGGTAGCCCACGCCGCCCACCCGCCGGGCGGCCCGCCGGAACGCCGTCAGCGCGGGCACGGGACCGCGCGTGGCGGCGAGCGCGCGCAGCCCCTCCAGGGGCGGCACGGAGAAGCCGAGCGCCACGGCCGCCGCGCGCAGCGCCTCGGTGCGCTCGGGGTCGGGCTCCGCCATCACCCGGAACAGCCCGGCCCCGGCCCGGGCCATCATGCGCGCCGCCGCCACGTTCGCCGCGAGCGACACCTCGGCGTTCCAGTCCTCCGCCGGCAGGCGCGCCCTCAGCGTCAGGGCGAACCCCTCGGGCGTCGCGGCCGGCTCCACCTCCTGCTCGGGCAGGTCGATCCGGCTCGCCCCGCGGCGTGCCGAGGCCGCGGCGAGCGCGTCGCCCACGTCGTCCAGCAGGGGCAGGGTGTCCGGGCCCACGTCCTCGTAGGCCAGCCGCGCGCGGCTCCGGACGAGCGCGCGCTCGACCCGCGCGCCGGTCACCTCGCCGTCGGCGGCGACGTCCAGGGTGAACACGACGGCCGGCCGCGGGCCCTCCGGCAGCAGGCTCGCCGCCGCCTCGCTGAGCACCGGCGGGTACAGCGGCGTGCGGCCGTCGGGGCTGTAGACGGTGGCGCCCCGGTTCCAGGCCTCCCGCTCCACGGGTCCGCCGCGCGGCACCCAGGCGCCCACGTCGGCGATGGCGTACAGGATGCGGTGGCCGTCGCCGTCGCGCGCCAGGTGCATCGCCTGGTCGAGGTCGCGCGACCCCGGGGGGTCGACGGTGACGAACGCGACCTCGGTGAGGTCGCGGCGGTCGGCGGGCGCCGGGCCCTCCATCGCGAGGCGCTCGGCGTCCGCGAGCACCTCGGGCGGGAACGCGTCGGGCACCGCCGCCTCCGCCCGGATCCGGGCGAAGCCCGCCCGCAGGCCGGACGGCACCTCGGGTGAGGCGCGCAGACGGCGCGTCACGGCGTGCCTCGCATCCCGGCGAGGCTACAGGGCGCCCGTGCACGGCCGTGGCGTGCCCCGGGGGCGTGGTGGGGGCGGCGCGGACGCCCCGGGTGGTGCGACGATGCGGCCCACCCCCACCAGGAGCGCGCATGAGACCCCAGACCCCGCCCGCCCCCGGCGTGCGCCTCGGCACTCCCGCCGGCCGGTGGGTGCTGGCGGCGACGGTGCTCGGGTCCGGGATGGCCTTCCTCGACGCGACCGTGGTCAACATCGCGCTGCCCCGGATCGGGGAGGACTTCGACGCGGACCTGTCGGCGCTGCAGTGGACGGTCAACGCGTACACGCTCACGCTGGCCGGCCTGCTGCTGCTGGGCGGCGCGCTCGGCGACCGCCTCGGCCGGCGCCGCGTGTTCATGGCGGGCGTCGCCTGGTTCGCCGTCGCGTCCGTGCTGTGCGCCCTGGCGCCGACGGTGGAGGTGCTCATCGCGGCGCGCGCCCTGCAGGGCGTCGGCGCCGCCATGCTGACCCCCGGGAGCCTCGCGATCATCGAGGCGGCGTTCGCCCGCGAGGACCGCGGGGCGGCCATCGGGGCCTGGTCGGGCCTCGGCGGCATGGCGACCGCGCTCGGGCCCCTCGTGGGCGGCTACATGATCGACGCCGCCTCCTGGCGGCTCATCTTCCTCATCAACGTGCCGCTCGCGCTCGTCGTGCTGCTGATCGCCGCCCGTCACGTGCCGGAGACGCGCGCGGAGCAGGAGGACGGCGCCCGTCTCGACCTCACGGGGGCCGTCCTGGCCGCGCTCGGCCTCGCCGCCCTGACCTGGGGCCTGACGGAGGCCGCGGGCCGGGGCTGGGGCGACGCCGCGGTGGCCGGGGCGCTGCTGGCGGGCGCGCTGCTGCTCGCGGGGTTCGTGGCGCGCCAGGCCCGCTCCCGGCACCCGATGGTGCCGCTCGGGATGTTTCGCGACCGCGGCTTCACGGCCTCCAACCTGGTGACGTTCGTGGTGTACGGGGCCCTGGGGGCGGGCCTGTTCCTCGTCCCGATCCAGCTTCAGCAGGTGGCGGGGTACTCCGCGCTCGAGGCGGGGTCGGCCCTGTTCCCGCTCACCCTCGTGATGCTCGTGTTCTCGGCGCGCGCCGGCCGGCTGGCGCAGCGCATCGGCCCCCGCATCCCCATGGGCGTCGGCCCGCTGGTCGCGGGGGTGGGCCTGGCGCTGCTGGCACGCGTGGACGCCGGCGCCCGCTACCCCGTGGACGTGCTGCCGGGGCTGCTGGTGTTCGCGGGCGGCCTGTCGCTGACCGTCGCGCCGCTCACGGCCACCGTGATGGCGTCGGCGCCGGAGCGACTGGCCGGGGTGGCGTCGGCGGTCAACAACACGGTGGCGCGCGTCGCGGGCCTCGTGGCCGTCGCGGTCGTGCCGGTGGTGGCCGGCCTGTCGGCCTCCGACTACCGGGACCCGGCGGCGTTCTCCGACGGCTATCGCATCGGCGTGCTGGTGTCCGCGGGACTCGCCGCCCTGGGGGGTGTGGTCGCCCTCCTGCTGGTGCCTTCGCGACCCGGCCCGGCGCCGGCCGAGGCCGCCGCCACCGAGCAGTGCGCGCACTGCTCCCTCGACGCGCCGCCGCTGCGGCAGGAGGTGCCCGCCGGGGTGGCCGATGAGTGAAACCGGCCGCAGGGGGCATCCCCAGGGCACATCCGTGGGGACCGCACCTGGAGGGACGACGTGGACGACGACCAGATCCTGGAGCTGATCGACCGGCTGGTGGCCGAGGAGCATCGGCTGCTGGACGGTGGCGGGGACGGCTCGGGGCTGTCGGCGGACGAGCACGAGCGCCTGGGCAAGGTGACGGTGGCGCTCGACCGCGCCTGGGACCTGCTGCGCCAGCGCCGCGCGCGCGAGGAGTTCGGGCTCGACCCCGACGAGGCGTCCTCCCGGCCGACCGAGGTGGTCGAGGAGTACGAGCAGTAGCGCGTCCGGGGGGCGCCGCGGCCTCGCCGGCGGCGCCCCCCCGGATGCCGGCCGTCGTCGCCCCGCCCCCGGCCGACGCCCCTGGGGGGCAGGGCGGGCCCCCCGCCCGCGCATCCCGCCCGAGGAGGCCGCGCCCGGCGGCCCCCGCCAGACGGGCGCGACCTCGCGGGCATCCTCCCGGCACCGGCGCCGTGCGTCATCGGGACCCACCGTCGGCGGCGGTGCGGGAAAGCCGCGCGCCGGCGCGGGTGGGACCGCTGGGCGACACCCTCCGGCCCGGGCCGACCGCTGCCGATGGAATCCCGATGGGCGCAGTGGAACGCATCGCGACCGACGGCGGGCCGTCCCCGCGCCGGGTGACGCGCATCGAGCTCGCGCTGGCCGCACTGTGCGTGGCCGGGCTGGTGGCCGTCACCGTGCTCGTGGCCACGGCGGCGGGCCCGTCCGCCCTCACGGGCGTGCTCGCGGACTGGGGCACCACCGCGGTCAGCGGCATCGCCCTGCTCGTGCTCGCGCTGCGCCTGCGCCGCCCCGCCCCGGACCGTGCGGCCTGGTGCGTCATCCTCGCCGGCCTCGTGCTGTGGGTGGCCGCCGACGTCGCCTGGGAGCTCACGGGCCGGCCCGAGCTGTCGTGGGCCGATTCGGGGTGGATCGCCTTCTACGGGTTCGCGTACGTGGGCCTGGCGATGATGGTGCGCGCCACCATCGCCCGTGTGCCGCTGCTGGTGTGGCTCGACGGGGTCATCAGCGCGATGCTCGTCGGCGCCGTGGGCGCCGCCGTGGTGCTGCCGGCGCTCGACCCGGCGGGGGGCCGCAGCGGGCTCGACCTGGTCGTCAACGTGACGTATCCGGTCGCCGACCTGGTGCTCGTGGGCGTCGTGGTGGCGGCCCTCGCGCTCACCGCGTGGACCCCCACCGCCATGTGGACGATGCTCGCGTCCGGCCTGCTGCTGTCGGGCGTGGGCGACGCGATGTACCTGCTCGGCGTCGCGCGCGGCACGGAGGCGCCCGACTGGGCCCTGGGGGCCGCCTGGACGGGTTCCTTCGCCCTCATCAGCCTCGCCGCGCTGTGCCCGCCCCGGCGGGTGCCGCCCGCGCCGCCCGGCTCCATGCGGCTCCTGCTCGCACCCGCCGCGTTCGCGGTGGTGGCGGTGCTGCTGCTGGTGCGCGACGGGCTGCAGGAGGGGCGGACCGTCGGCACCGCGCTGGCCTCCGCCACCCTGGTGGCCATCTGCGGTCGCCTGGCGGTGCACGTGCACGAGGTCCGGCGCGTCTCGCGGGCGCTGCGCGCGGCCCGGGACCTGGCCGAGCGCGACGCCCTCACCGACCTGCTCAACCACGGTGCGTTCCACGCGGCGCTGCGCCGTGAGTGCGCGCGCTCCGACCGCGGCGGTGTCCCGATGTCGCTGGTGCTGGTCGACCTGGACCACTTCAAGCAGATCAACGACTGCCACGGGCACCTCGTGGGCGACGAGGTGCTGCGGGGGGTCGCCGCGCTGCTGCGCGGGGAGGCGCGCGAGGGTGACGTCGTGGGGCGCACCGGCGGCGAGGAGCTGGCGTGGGTGCTCCCCGCCACGGACCTCGCCGCCGCGCGGGCGGCCGCCGAACGCCTGCGCCGGGCGGTCGCGCGGGCGCCGCTGGCGGGCGGAGGCGTCACGGCGTCGCTGGGCGTCGCCGGCCGCCTCGCCGGCGAACCGGCCGAGGGCCTGTTCGCCCGCGCCGACACGGCGCTCTACTGGGCCAAGGAGGCCGGGCGCGACCGCGTCGCGGTGCACTCACCCGACACGCAGGAGGTGCGGCTCGAGGGCCAGCGGGCGATGCCGCTGCGGGCGACCGTGAGGGGGCGGGCCGTCCGGGCCCTGGCGCTCACGCTGGATGCCGCCGACCCCGTGCTCGCCGCCCACTGCGAGCGCGTCGCCGACAGCGCGGTGCGGATCGCCTCCGTGCTGGGGTGGGAGCCGCACCGCCTGGTGCTGCTGCACGAGGCCGGCGTCGTGCACGACATCGGGCGCCTCGGCGGACGGCCGCACGCGCCCGGCGCCTCCGCCCTCGCCGGGGCCGTGATCGGCGAGGTGCTGTCGGAGGAGCAGGGGGCGTGGGTGCGCGATCACCTCGCGCACTGGGACCGCGACGGGGACGCACCGGATCGGGCGGACGACGTCAGCGAGGGCGCCCGCATCCTCGCGGTCGCCGACGCCTGGGACGTCCTCCGGGGCGGCGACGCGGGCGACGGTGGACGCCACGACGTCCTCGCCGTCCTGCGCGGGCTGTCGGGCCGGCGCTTCTGGGCGCCGGCGGTGGAGGCCCTGGCGGTGCTCGAGCGCGCGGAGGCCCGCGAGAACACCTTGGTGGGCGCCACGCACTAGGCAGCGGCGGCGTACTCGCGCCGCGGCCAGCAGCAGGCCCCGGCGCGGTGCGCGGCGCCCTCCGCGAGGGCCGGACCGGGTGCGGGGCCGCCGCCCTCGGCAGGCGCCGTCGGGTCGCGCGTCCCGCTGCCGGCCTCCTACCGGCACCCCGGGGATGCCCGTCGTCCCCTCCGTGCCCGCGGCGCGGGACTGCGCGGTGCGCGCACGGGCCGGACGGGTAGCTCCCCCCGTGGCGCGCCGCACACCGCGCCCCTCCCACCGCCCATTGCGGTTGCTTGCGCATGCAACTATCTTGGGAGGCGAACAGTGCCCACCAACCCGGAGAGTCCAATGGCGAAGGTCGCGGTCATCTACTACAGCGCCACCGGCAACGTGCATCAGCTCGCGCACGCGATCGAGGAGGGGGCCCGCGAGGCCGGCGCCGAGACCCGGGTGCGCCACGTGGCCGAGCTCGCGCCGGAGGAGGCGATCGCGCAGAACGACGTCTGGGCCGGGCACCGGGAGCGGGTCAAGGACGAGCCCGTGGCGGACCTCGCGGACCTCGAGTGGGCCGACGCGATCGTGTTCGGGTCGCCGACGCGGTTCGGGAACGTGGCCTCGCAGCTGAAGCAGTTCCTCGACATGACCGGGCCGCTGTGGGCCCAGGGCAAGCTCGTCGACAAGGTCGTGTCGGGCTTCACCAGCGCGCAGAACCCGCACGGGGGCCAGGAGTCCACGCTGCTCGCCCTCTACGCGACCATGTACCACTGGGGCGCGATCGTCGTGGCCCCCGGGTACTCGGACCCGCGCATCTTCGCCGCGGGCGGCAACCCGTACGGCGTCTCGTCCTCGCTCGAGCCCACCGAGGCCGAGCTCGACGCGGCGCGCTACCAGGGCGAGAGGGTCGCCCGCGTCGCGGAGCGCATGCTGGTCCCGCGCTGATCGTCCACGCCCGGTCGCGGCGCACCGCCGCGGCCGGGCCGCCGAGGGAGGAGGCCGCCGTGCGGCTCGAGGGGCTTCATCACATCACGATGATCACGGCCGACGCGCCGGCCAACGTGGCCTTCTACGCCGACGTGCTCGGCCTCCGGCTCGTCAAGAAGACCGTCAACTTCGACGACCCCGGCGCATACCACCTCTACTTCGGGGACGAGACCGGCGCGCCCGGCTCGATCCTGACCTTCTTCGAGTACGCGGGCGCGGCCCGCGGCCGGCCGGGCGCCGGGATGATCCACACGATCGAGCTGGGCGTCGCCTCGGCGGACGCGCTCGCGTTCTGGGAGCGCCGCCTGGCCGAGCGCGGCCACGCGGCCCAGCGGGAGGACGGCCGCCTGCGTCTGGCCGATCCCGACGGCCTCGCGCTCGAGCTGGTCGTGGCCGACGACGGCAACCCGCCTCTGGTCGCGGCGCACCCCGGCATCCCCGCCGACCTGGCGATCACGGGCCTCGAGGGCGCGCGCGCCTACACGGCCTTCGCCACGGTCGAGGAGCGCCTGTGGACGCAGGTGCTCGGCTTCACGCACCTGGGCGAGGGGCGCTACCGGGTCGAGGGCGAGCGGCGCCACTTCCACTGGACGGTCGAGCAGGCGCAGGCCAACGGCCGCCCCGGGGCGGGCACGGTGCACCACATCGCGTGGGCCTCGCAGGACGAGGACCACGCCGCCTGGCGCGACCGGGTCAGGGCGGCGGGAGGCTTCGCCACCGACGTCATCGACCGCGACTACTTCCACTCCGTCTACTTCCGGGAGCCCCGGGGCGTGCTGTTCGAGATCGCCACGGTGAGCCCCGGCTTCGCCGTCGACGAGGACCCCGCGCACCTCGGCGAGCAGCTCCGCGTCCCGGCGATGCACGCGCGGCTGCGGCCCGAGCTGGAGCGGCGCCTGACGCCGCTCGTGAACCCCCGGGCGGCCGCCGCCGGCGCGACCCCGGCCCCCGCCACCACCTGATCGAAGGGGACGCGATGTCCGCCGCCTGGCCCGACCTGCCCTACGGGGAGTGGGAGCCCACCAAGCAGACGGTGCACCGCCTGACGCAGATCGTGGGCAAGGTGCGCATGGCGCTCGTGCCCTTCCAGAACCACTGGTGGCACGTCACCCTGCACCCCTCGGCCACGGGCCTCACCACCGGCCTCATGCCGCACGGCGACCGCTCGGTGGAGATCGCGCTGGACCTGCTCGTCCACCGCGTCGACGTGCGTGCCTCCGACGGCCGCCGGGCGGGCTTCGACCTGCGCGACGGCACCCCCTGCGCGACCCTGTACCTCCGGCTGTTCGCGGCCCTGGCCGAGGTGGGCGTGAGCGTCGACATCAACCCGCGCCCGTTCGACCTCGGCGACAGCCCCTCGCTCGACGCCGACACCGTGCACGACGCCTACGACGCGGACGCGGTCACCCGGTGGTGGACGGTGCTGCGGCGCACCGAGCACGTGCTCCTGCGCTTCGCCTCGTCGTTCACCGGCAAGGCGAGCCCGATCCACCTGTTCTGGCACAGCTTCGACCTCGCGCACGGCCGCTACTCGGGGCGGCCGGCGCCCCCCATCGCGGGCGCCGACCCGGTCACCGCCGCCGCCTACTCGCACGAGGTCGTCGCCGTCGGCTGGTGGCCCGGCGACGAGCGCCGCACCCCCTTCCCGGCGTTCTACTCGTACACCGCGCCGGAGCCGCCGGACCTGCGCGCCCATCCGCTGCGCCCCGCCGGCGCCGAGTGGCAGGACACGGGCAACGGCTCGCTCGCGATCCTGCCCTACGACGTGGTGCGCGCGGCCCCGGACCCCGACGAGGCGCTGCTCGCCTTCTTCACCAGCGCCTACGAGGCCGGGGCCACCGCGGCCGGCTGGGACCGGGTCGCGCTGGAGGCCGCGCCCGCCCGTCGCTGAGCTCAGGTGCCGAGCAGGCCCTCCACCCCCGCCGCCGCGCGCACCGGGGCGTACTCGCGCACGTCGTACTCGGCGCACCCGGACGTGTAGAAGGGGTCCTCGCGGATCATGTCCCACATCTCGTCGGCGCTCCCGCCGCGGGCGATGATGAGACCGCCCGTGAGCGGCACCTGCCGTGCGGTCAGCAGGATGCGCCCCGCCTCCGTGTGCCGGCCGATCCAGGCCTTGTGGTCCTCCAGGTGCCGGTCGACCTCCTCTGCCGGCTTGGTGTACGTGGCGAGCAGCAGGAACACGGGGCCTCCGTTCAGGGGGTGGGGGAGTCGCCGAGCGGCTCCCAGATGAGGGCGGCGAACTCGATGACGAAGTCGATCCGGCCCCCGACGACGTTCCGCGCGCCGCCCGAGGCGTCCTGCGGGCGGATCTCTCCCGCGCCCACGCAGATCGTGTCGTTGAGCCACGCGTAGCGCTCGTCGCCGGTGACGTGCCGGGCCGCCACCACGATCTGGCGCCGCTCCGGGGGGTAGGGGCGCGCGAAGCCCTGCCAGTCGAAGATGATGGTCGCGCCGTCGCCGGTCTCGATGGCGCCCTGGATGTTGGGCAGGGCGTTCTTGTCCACCCGGGAGCGCGGGTGGTTGGCACCCTGCAGCCGTCCCGTGACGCGGCCCTCCACCTCGCCCTCGGCCACGAAGAAGTAGTGGCCCTCGCTGCCGGCCTCCCCCTTCAGCACCGTGCCCCGGCCGCCGTCGGGGTAGCGGAAGGTGGCGCGGTAGAGCGGTTCGAGTCGCACGGGTCTCCTCCCCGGCCGGCGCGGGCGCGGACGCGCGCAAGTGTACGTCCGCGCCCCCCGGCAGCGGCACCCCTCCGCCTACTCCGCGTGCGCGGACACCTGGAGGATCTCGTCCCCCAGCACCAGGGCCCCCGCGAGCAGCCCCGGCGCCCGCCAGGTCAGCTGCTCGCCCCGGCACACCGAGGGCGTGCGCGTGGGCGAGGCCGCGTCCAGCGCGGCCAGCACCGACGACGCGTCCGCCCCACCGCCCTCCTCCTCCACGTCGTCCAGCGCCTCGAGCGCGTCGAGCACGTAGCCGCGCAGCAGCTTGGGGTACAGCCGGGCGAAGGCCGCGGGGCGCGACACGGCGTCGAGGCACACGACGCGCCCCGCCAGGGCGAGCACGGCGCCCGACTGGCCCGGCTGCAGCGGGAACCGCGCCGCCAGGGCGTCGACGTCCGGCGCCCGGTCCCGGAAGAGGTCGGCCGCGGCGCCGGTGGGCGACGCGGCCCCGAGCCGGGCCGCCTTGTCGGCCACGGCGGCCCACACCTCGCCCTGGGCGGTGCCGGGCCCGCCGCCGGCGGCCGCCAGCCGGGTCGCCTTGCGCCGGCGCAGCTCCGGGTGCGCCGCATGGGGCGCCGCCCGGAAGGCGGGCGACACGGCGCGCCAGCGACCCTGCTCGACGCACGACACGGGCACGGTCGTGACCGCCCCCGCCGGCACCAGGACCGTGACGTCCAGGATGCGGTTCTGCTTGGCTCCGAGCAGCTCCTCCCCGTCGTACAGCAGCACGTCGCGCCCCGTGCGGTTGGCGACCGTGAGCTCCGGGACGCGTCCCCCCTCGTCCACCTCCGTGACCAGGAGCCCCTCCGCCAGTGCCTCGTCGAGCGTCACGTAGGCGGCGCGCGGGTCGACCCGCGGGAACAGGGGCGTGACGGCGACGCCTCGGTGGCGGACGGGCGCGCCGGGCTGCAGGATCGCGCTGAGGGCGGGTGCGGTCATCGGAGCCTCCTCGGGGGGTGCGTGGAGGGGAGTCGTGACGACCGGGCGCGTCTCTTACGCCGCCCCGCGCGTAAGAGCGTCCTCCCCCTCCACGAGACTGACGGGGGCATGCACCGGGAACGCGACCACGAGGATGCGCGGCTGATGGCGCAGGGGGCCTACGGCGTCCTGCTGGCCACCTACTACCCGGTCATGCGCGACCGCCTCCGGGCGCGGCGCCTGCCCCCGCAGCAGGCGGACGACATCCTCCAGCAGGCCTGCGTGCGGCTGCTCGGCGAGCTGCGCTCCGGGCGCACCTACCGGGTGCCGTTCCGGGTGGTCGTCCACAACGTGCTCGACTGGACGCGCCGGGGGTGGTCCGAGCGGCGCGAGGACCTGCTGCCCGAGGAGTGGGACGCGGGTGCCGACGACGACGCCCTCCGCCGCGTCGAGGAGGAGCACGACCTGGAGCTGCGGATCGCGGGGCTGCCGCCCCGTGAGCAGGACGTGGTGCGCCGGCGGTACGGCCGCGGAGAGGCCATCGAGGAGATCGCCGCCGACCTGGGTATCAGCCGCAACGCGGTGGACCAGGCGCTGTTCCGCGCGCACCGGCGCCTGAGGGGGGCATGGGACACATCGTGAACGAGCACGTCGCCCATCTGTTCGACGACTACGCGGCCCGCCGCGCCCGTGGGGACCGCCCCGACGTCGACGACTACCTCCGGCGGGCCGGCGAGGGCGCCGACGAACTCGGGGACCTCATCGACGCGCTGCTGCGCGGGACCCCCGCGCCGCCACCCGACCCGGGCCTCGCGGCGGCCTTCGAGGCATGGGCCGCCGGCCGCCCGCCGCTGGCCGCGCTCCGCGTCGAACGCGGGCGACGACGCGACGAGGTGGTCGCGGCGATGCGGGCGGCGCTGGGACTGTCCGACCGCGTGCGCGAGCGGCTCGCCGACCGCTACCACCAGCTGGAGACGGGCCTCCTGGACGCCGCCCGCGTCGACCGCCGGGTGCTGGAGGCGGTGGCGCGTGCCCTGTCCGCGCGCGTCGAGGACCTGCTCGCCTGGCCACCACCCGCCCCGCCCCCGGCGGCCCCCCTGATGCGCGTCCGCACCGAGTCCCTGCGGAGGGAGGCCGTGCCCGCCCCCGGCGGAGCCCCGGCCGCGCGCGCCGCGGACGACGACGAGGCACGGCAGGTCGACCGGCTGTTCGGGCTGCCGTGACGCCCCCGCGTCCGGGAGACCCGCGGGCGGCGGAGCTCCTCGCCGAGTACCGGCGGCGGTTCCCGTGCCCGCCCGCGCCGGTGCCGGTCGCGTCGATCGCGGAGGACCTGCTGGCGCTGCGGGTGCGGGTCGCGCCCGGCCTGCCGGTCTCGGGGATGCTGGTCCCCGCCGAGCGCCTGGTGCTGGTCGACGGCGCGGAGCCGTCGGACCGCCGCCGCTTCACCCTGGCGCACGAGGTGGCCCACTGGGTGCTGCACTGCGCGTCGCCCGCGTCGGCGCCGCCCGTGCTGTGCCGGCAGGTGCACGCCGGCGGCGGCCGTGACGTGCGCGAGCGGGAGGCCAACGTGTTCGCGGCCGACCTGCTGATGCCCGAGGACGCGGTGCGCGGTGCGGCGGCGGCGGGCAACACCGATCCGCTGGCGCTCGCGCCGGTGTTCGCGGTGTCGGAGGCCGCGATGCGCTGGCGCCTCTACAACCTCGGGCTGATGCCCGCCGCGCGCGACGGTCCCTGACCCCGGGGGCGATGGGGTGCGTCACGGCGCAGGGTCACGCGCCGTCGGGCTGTCGCCGGAGGGCCTCGGCGAGCGGATTCACCCCGCCCTCGCTGGTGGGGCCGTCTCCGATGCCAGGCAGCGGGCGAGCGTGAGCCGGTCTCTGGGCCATGGGAGGGCGTACGCGCGCCGCGCGCGCCGCGGCGTGGCGGGCGCGGAAGGGGGGAGCCGCCGGGCCGGGCGTCTTTCGGGGGTGGTGCGGGTGGTCGGCGCTCAGGGCGCGGCGACGCCGGCGCCCACCACGGCGAGCGCGAGGCCGAGCGCCACGTCGGCGGAGGGGCCCACGCGCTCGGCGGCGGCGAGGACGAGGCCGGCCGGGTGGTCGCGCAGGTGGAGACGTACCCAGGCACGGGCATCGGCGGGGAGTTCGCCCGGGGTGAGCCCGATGCCGTGCGCGTCGAGCAGCGCCTCGAGGTGCAGGCGGGTGGCGGCGTCCAGGCGGCGCGCGCCCACCGCGTCGCGGAGGCTCCCCGCCCGCACGGACGCGAAGCCGCCGCGGGCGGCGAGCCGGGAGGGGAGATCCTCGAGGCGGTCCAGCGGGAGCGGCGTGGGCCCGCGTCGCGGGGCCGTGGCGTCGAGCCGCTCGATGGCGCCCGCCAGGAACATCCGCGGCGTCTGGGCCCCGCGCACGCGTGCGAGGCGGTCGAGGGCGCGCTCGGCCTCGTCACGCAGCGCGGCGCCGTCCGCCGCGCCGTCCGCCGCCGCCCAGGCCAGCGCCGCGAACGACTGCAGCGCGGACGCGACGAGCAGGTCGCGTCGCCGCAGGTGGTGTCGCACGCCCGCCGACGCCGCCTCCGCGATCTGCGCCAGGAGCGCGCGCCGGGCGGCCCGGTCGCCTCCGCCGTTCACCACCTGTGCCCCTGGTGGCTGCCGCCCGCCGGCCGGCTGCCGCCCGGCGGGCGCCCGGGGCGGCGCGCCGCGGCCCCGGGGCGCACCACCCTGGGACCGGCACCGCGCCGCGGGGGCGGTGCATGACGCCCGACGCCGCGGCGGTCCCCTCCGCGGCCGCCGGCCGCCCCGGTGGGTGCGGAGGGGTACCGGGGCGGCGCGGGACGGGAAGGCGGCGGGTGCGGTGTCACGCTCGGGAGTCCGTCCGGCAGGGCCCGCCCCTTACGCGTTGCCCCGGGGCCGGGCTCCCGCACAGCCGGTGGCGCCGCCGCGACGTCGGGCGCCCGGAGGCGCGGTGCGGTCGGTGGCCACTAGGCTGCGGCGCATGGCCGAGGAGATCGAGATCCGGCGCTCGGAGGAGGACCACCGGTACGAGGCGCTGCTGGACGGGCGCGTCGCCGGGGTGGCCGTCTTCCGCGCCAACGGCGCCGTCGTGAACTTCCTGCACACCGAGGTCGACCCGGACTTCGAGGGACGCGGGGTGGGCAGCCGGCTGGTGGGCGGGGCCCTGGCCGACGTCCGTGAGCGGGGGGAGCGGGCGCGGCCCCACTGCCCCTTCGTGGCGACCTACATCCGTCGCCACCCGGAGTTCCGGGACCTGGTCGACGAGCGCGACCTGCACATGCTGGACAGCGCCCCCGGGGGCTGAGGCCCGGAGGGGTGCGCCCCGGGGCCCCCTGGCGCCCCCGGGCCCGTGGACGGCGCGCCGGCCGCGGCGGGCAGGGGCGCGGGCACGGCCGACAGGATCGACCTGGGAGGCGGGCCGCCCCTGCGTCCGCCGTCCCTCGGCATCCCGACGCCTCGCGCGGCGGCACCCGGTGGCGCCGGCCGCCGGGGCGCCGGCCGCCGGAGCGCGGGCCGCCGGGGCGCGGGCCGGCTCAGGGCGCGGGAGGGAGGCCCCCGTCGCCGGTGCCGCCGTCCGTGCCGCCGTCGGTGCGCGGCGGCGCCACCGGCACGGCGCACCGGCGCACCGCGCCGTGCGAGATGACGCGCTGCGCGGCGGGGAGGTCGGCCGCGACCGCGCCCCGCGGCGCCCGGATGTGGACGGTGACCCGCACGCCGGCGACCAGATCCGCGTGCGTCCCCGCGGCCGGCCGCCGGGCGCCGTCCTCCGTGCGACGGGCGCGCCCCACGAGGCGGATGTCGGTGGACGCGTCCAGGCGGACGGTGAACGTGCGCTCGCCCGCCAGGGCCCGGCGCAGATGCCGGTTGGCGCCGAGCACGCGCACCTCGGCCCCGTCCGCGGTCGCGTCGGCCACCACGCACGCCTGGGCGAGGTGATGGGCGCGCGCGTGCCCGGCGCGCCGCTGCGGCGGCGGCGGCGTCGGGGGACGCTCGTCGGCCACGGCCTCCGGCCCGCGCGGATGCGGCCGGTCGCCGCCGCCCCCGCCGCCGTGGGCCAGGGCGGCCGGCGTGCCGACGAGTGCGAGCGCCAGGGCGAGGGTGAGCGGGGAGCGCATGGGACCTCCGGGGGTGGATCGACACCTCTGTGATCGGCGCCCTCCGCCCGGGGCAGCAGGCGGGATCACGGAAAACTCACGGATGGGGGCCCGCCGCAGGGCCCGCGGCCCTCCGCCCGGGGGCCGTTCCCGGCCCCGGGCCGGCCCCCGCCGCCGCCGGAGCACGGGCGTCCACGGCGCATGGCGGAGGGCGCGCACTCGCATCGCGCGGACACGGCGGGGCCAGGCGGACCCGGTCCGCGGGACGCCGGCCGGACGGGGTGCCCAGGGGTCCGGCCGCGCGACGCGCGGACACCGGCGCCCGCCACGGTCGCCCGCGATGCCCGCGCCGCCCGGACGGGGTGACACGCGGCGCGCGGCGGGCAGACGGGGGCGACGCGGTCGGCAGGCGGTGTGCGCACGGTCTGCGTTACCGTCGCGGCACCCCAGGAGGACGCCATGCCCCCGCCCGACCCCCAGGCCATCCCGCCCGCCGGCGCGCCCGCCGACGGCGCGGGCGACCACCGCCGCCGCCCCGCCATCCTGGCGGTGGACGACGAGCCGGCCGTGCTGGCCGCCGTGGCCCGCGACCTGCGCCGCCGCTTCGGGGAGCGGTACCGGATCCTGCGCGCGGCGTCGGGCGCCGAGGGGCTGGAGGTGCTCGGCGAGCTTGTCCGGCGCGGGGAGCAGGTGGCCCTGCTGGTGGCCGACCAGCGCATGCCCGGGATGGCGGGCACCGAGTACCTGCGGCGGGCGCGGGCGGTGGTGCCGTCCGCGAAGCGCGTGCTGCTGACGGCCTACGCCGACACGGAGGCGGCGATCGCCGCCATCAACGAAGTGGGACTCGACTACTACCTGGTCAAGCCCTGGGACCCGCCCGAGGAGGCCCTCTACCCGGTGATGGAGGACCTGCTGACCACGTGGGAGTCGGGGGCGGCCCTCGACTCGGGCGGCGTGCGGCTGGTGGGTCACCGCTTCTCCAAGGAGACCCACGAGCTGCGCGACTTCCTCGCGCGCAACCGCGTGCCCGCGCGGTGGCTGGACGTGGAGCGCGACGCCGAGGCCCGGGAGCTCCTGACGGTGGCGGGGGTGCCCGCCGAGCGGCTGCCCGTGGCCCTGCTGGAGGACGGCACCGTGCTGGAGCGCCCGACGGTGCGCGAGCTGGCCGAGCGCCTGGGCGTGGCGGCCCGGCCCTCCGGCGCGCACTACGACCTCGTCATCGTGGGCGGCGGCCCGGCGGGCCTCGCGGCGGCGGTCTACGGCGCCTCGGAGGGCCTGCGGACGCTGCTGGTGGAGCGCGAGGCGCCGGGCGGGCAGGCGGGCCAGAGCAGCCGCATCGAGAACTACCTGGGGTTCCCGGCCGGCCTCAGCGGGTCGGACCTCGCCCGCCGCGCCACCGACCAGGCCCGCCGGCTCGGCGCCGAGATCACCATGCAGGACGCGGTGGGGCTCAGCGTGCAGGGGGCGGGGCGCGTTGTGGCGCTGTCGGGCGGCGCGCGGCTGAGCGCCAGCTGCGTGCTGGTGGCGTCCGGCGTCGCCTACCGGCACCTCGACGCCCCCGGCTTCGACGAGTACACGGGCGCGGGGGTCTACTACGGCGCGGCGCTCACGGAGGCGCGCGCCTGCGCGGACCAGCACGTGGTGGTGGTCGGCGGGGCCAACTCCGCCGGGCAGGCGGCCGTCTACTTCGCGGGGTGGGCCCGCCGGGTCACCATGCTCGTGCGCGCGGATTCGCTGGCCGCGTCCATGTCGCACTACCTGGTGGCCCAGATCGCCGACCTCCCCAACGTCGAGGTGCGCACGGGCGCGTACGTCGTCGCGGCCGAGGGGGAGGAGGGCCGCCTGCGGGCGCTGCGCATCCGCGACGCCGGCGGCGAGACGCGCGAGGAGGTGGACGCGTGCTTCGTGTTCATCGGCGCCGCCCCCCGGACGGACTGGCTGGAGGGCGTCGTGGCGCGCGACGAGCGCGGCTTCATCCTCGCGGGGCTGGACGCCCGGGAGCACGGCTGGCCCCTGGCGCGCGACCCCTTCGTCCTGGAGACCAGCGTCCCGGGGGTGTTCGTGGCCGGCGACGTCCGCGCGCGGTCGGTCAAGCGCGTGGCGAGCGCCGTCGGGGAGGGGTCGATGGCCGTGTCGCTCATCCACGAGTACCTGGCGGGGGCATGACCCGGCCCGACCCCGCCGACCTCCGTGCCGTCGACCTCTTCGACGACCTCGACGACGCCCAGCTCGCGGAGTGGGCCGCCCGCGCCGAGCTGCGCGAGGTCCGTGCGGGTGAGGTGCTGGCGGAGCAGGACGCGCCGCCGCCGGGGTTGCACCTCCTGCTGGCGGGGACCCTGCGCGCGTCGAAGACGGACGGCGACCGCCACGAGCCCGTGGGGGAGCAGCACGCGCCCACGTGGATCGGCGCGATCGCCGCGCTCACCGGAGGCGTGGCGGGGGTCCGGATGGAGGCCGCCACCGACGCCCGGGTCGCCCTCGTGCGGGCCGACGACGTGGTGACGCTGGTGATGACCCAGCGGCCGGTGTTCCTGCGGATCATGCGACAGGTCCGCCCGGTGTTCACCCGCGTCGCCGCCATGGAGCAGAACCGGGAGCGGCTGGCGTCGCTCGGCACGATGGCCGCCGGCCTTGCCCACGAGCTCAACAACCCCGCCGCGGCGGCAACGCGGGCGGCCGCCGAGCTCGCCCAGGCGCTGGAGGTGCTGGGGTCCACCATCGGCCACTTCGTGGAGTCCGGCGTGGAGCGCGCCGAGGCCCACGAGCTGGTGGAGCTGCAGCGCGCCGCCCTGGAGCGGGCGGCGCGCGCCGGCGTCCTCGGCGCGCTGGACGCCGCCGACGCCGAGGACGCGGTGGCCGACGCCCTCGACGAGATGGGCGTGCCGGAGGGCTGGCGGCTGGCGGAGCCGCTGGCCCGCGCCGGCGTCGACGACGCCTGGCTCGCCCGGGTTCAGCGGCTGGCGGGGCCGGCGACCCCGGCCGCCCTGGAGTGGGTCGCCGCCTCGCTCACCGCCCGGGGGCTCGCCGCCGAGATCGCCGAGTCCACCGCGCGCATGAGCCGGCTCGTGGGGGCGGTCAAGGCCTACGCCTACATGGACCGGGGCGAGCGGGTGGAGGTCGACGTCCACGAGGGCATCGAGACCACGCTGACGGTGCTGGGGCACAAGCTGAAGCACACGGGGATCCGCGTGGAGCGCGACTACGACCGCGAGCTGCCGCGCCTCACCGTGCACGGCGCCGAGCTCAACCAGGTGTGGACGAACCTGATCGACAACGCCGTCGACGCGATGGGCGACGAGGGCGTGCTCACGATCTCCACCCGCCGGGACGGCGATTGGCTGCGGGTGGACGTGGCCGACAGCGGCCCGGGGATCCCCGCCGACGTGCTGCCGCGCATCTTCGACCCCTTCTTCACCACCAAGGAGGTGGGCCGGGGCACGGGCCTCGGGCTGGACACGGCGCGGCGCATCGTGGCCGACCGCCACCACGGGTCCCTGACCGTCGACGCCGCACCGGGCCGCACGGTGTTCACCGTCCGGTTGCCGCTGGCCTGAGGCCCGGCGCCGGCACCGGCCGCCGCCCCGGTCCGACGCGCCACGGCACCGCCGCGGGGGCGGCGGTGCCGTGGGCGGGGGCGGGGGCGGTCCCGCCGGTCGCGCTCAGGCCCCCGCGGAGGAGGCGGGGACCGACACGCGTGCCGGGTCGGCGGACGCCGTCGCGGCACGCCGCAGAGCGTGGGCGCGCCCCATGTCGAGCGCGATCAGGGCGAGGTTCGCCCCGGCCACGGCACCGGCGACCCCGGTGACCAGCGCGGGCAGGCCGGAGGTGGCGAGGGATCCGAGCCAGGCCCCGGCGAGGGCACCCGCGCCGCCCGCGACGAGCCCGAGGCGGCGGAGGCCGGCCGGCAGGTCGCGGCGCACCCACCCCCAGTGCACGGCCAGGGCGACCGGCACCGCGACCCCGGGGACGATCAGGCGCGGGTCCAGCGGGGACACGCCGGGCAGGGCGGTGAGCACCACCAGCGACCCGACGACCCATCCGCCCACGCCCAGCAGGGCGGCGTACGCCGAGCGCAGGACCGGGGCCCAGCGGCGGGAGATGGCCCCGCGGCGCCGGATCCGGCGCGGCAGCCACAGCAGCGCGCCGAGGGTCAGGAGCGCCACGCCGGCCAGCGAGCCGGCGACGATCCGGGCGATGGTGGGCTGCGTCATGCCCGGCGTCAGGTCGACGCGCTGCGGGCGGTACAGGGAGGCGTCCACCCGGCCGGTGTCGAGGAACGCGGAGATCAGGCGCGTGCTCGCCGGACGCTGCTGCGACCAGAAGTCCACGGTGTGGCCGATGCCGGGCAGCACCACCTGGTGGCCGTTGGGCAGGTGCGGCATCAGCTCGCGGGTGGCGACCTGCGGCGGCGTGACCGAGTCGAGGCTCCCCCCGATGACGAGGGTCTCGGTGCGCGACGTGCGCACGCGGCGGTACTCGGCCTCGCCGGGGGCGGCGGGCCAGGCGTCGACCAGGCGGCCGTCGCCCCAGATGAACCGCGTGCCCGGGTCGCCCAGGACGGATCCGGACCGGCCCCCGGACCGGAAGTGCCGGCGCGCGGCCTCGGCGTCGGCGCGTCCCACGGCCGCCACGTCGCCCCACACGAACACGTCCGGGAAGACCAGGTCGGCGGCCAGCGACATGAACCAGAAGCCGCCCGCGTCGCCCTCGGAGGCGGCCAGCCAGGAGTCCAGGGTCTGCGGGGAGGAGAACGGGGCCGCGTCGCCACCGGTCTCGGGCAGGCCGTAGAACGTGCTCACCCGCACGTTGCCCTCCTTGATGCGGAAGGGGCCCCAGCGACCGGGGATGTCCCTGCGGCCGCGGCGGATCGTGGCGCCCAGGTCGTCGGTGCGCGCGCGGCAGGACGCGTCGGCCGCGCAGAGGCGCGTGTACCGGGCGATCTGGGCGTCGGTCTCCCGCGGGTGCCAGAGGAAGTGGCCGGGCGGGTTGGCGCCGATCATCACCGACCGGCGGACGCTCCGCGGGTGGCGCCAGGAGTAGATCATCGCCGTGCGGGTGCCCGCGCTCTCGCTGAGCAGGTCGACCGCGCCGTACCCGAGGGCCACGCGGGCGTCCTCGAGGTCGTCGGCCCGCTGGCTCAGGGTGTACCCGCCGAGGTCGACCCCCTCGCCCCGCAGGCGGGATGCGCACGCCTGGAAGGCGTCGGCGTACCGTCGGGACGAGGCCGCGCCGAGGAGGTCCTCCGACCGGCGGAGGGCCGAGGAGACCTCGGGGCACGCCAGCTCCGACGAGCCGTCGACGCCGCGGTAGCCGACGAGGACCACGTCGCGGCCGGCGGCGAAGCGAGCGGCCTGCGGGAAACGGGTGTTGGTCCGTCCCGGCCCACCCTCGAGGCGGAAGACGGGCGCCCCGGCGCCCGTGCCGGTGGCGCGGATGCGGGTCACCGGGAGCGCGATCAGACGCGACCCGGGCCGGAGGCGGTTCTCCGGCACCACCAGCGTGCCGCAGTCCGCCGCGAGCCCGCCGGCCTCGGTGTCGTAGGTGCAGGGCTCCATGGTGAGATCACCCGCGGCGGCGCCGTCGGGAACGGCCGGCCGGTCGGGGCCGGTGCCGACCCGGATGTAGCCGAGGATCGCGACCACGATCGCGATGAGCGTGAGCGCGACCGCGCGCGCCGGGGTGAGGATCCTGCTCGTCGGGCCCATCGTGCGTCCTTTCTCGGTGCGGTGGGGACGCCGCCGACGCTATGGGCGCCCCCCGTGCCCGCACGTCCTCCGCAGGGCGTGTCCGGGGTCCGACGATCCGACGACCCGCGCCTCCTACCTGGGGAGGACGCGGAGGGGCCGGGGACGCGGGTAGCGTCGCCCGCATGCACCGCCTCGCCCCCCTGGCGCGCCGCCACGCGCTCGACGCGCTGATCGCGCTGGCGGCCCTGGACGCCGCCCTGGAGGTGGCCCTCCGCGACGCCGCGCCGCAGGCGCCGCGCAGCCCGCTGTGGTTCGCGGTGCCCGCGGTCGCCGCGATCGTGCTGCCCCTGCTGGCCCGCCGCCGGTTCCCCGTCGGGGCCCCCGCGGCGGTGTGGGTGCTCGCGGCCGCCCTCTCGTTCGCGGACGGCCGCCTAGTGGTGTTCGCGCCCGGGGTCTACGCCGCCGGCGTGGCGGCCGCGTTCCTGCTCGGCGCCCTGCGCGACCCGGCCCGCGCCCGCGCCGGGCTGGCCATCGCGCTGGTGTCGTCCGCCGTGGTGGTCGTCAACGACCCGAACCGCACCCCCGGGCAGCTCGTCTCCGTGCCGGCGCTGTTCGGCATCGCGTGGCTGGGGGGCCTGGCGCTGCGCTCGCGCGCGGCCCACGCCGAGGCGGCCGAGCATCGCGCGCTGCAGGCCGAGCGCGAGCGGGAGGCCGCGGCGCGACTCGCCGTCGCCGAGGAGCGCACGCGCATCGCGCGCGAGCTGCACGACATCGTGGCGCACGCGGTGAGCGTGATGGTGCTGCAGGCCGGCGCGGTGCGGCACCGCCTCCCCGAGGGCCTCGCCGAGGAGCGGGAGGCCCTCACGGGCGTCGAGCGCACGGGCCGCACGGCGCTGGCCGAGATGCGGCGGCTGCTCGGGGCGATGCGTGACGACGACGGCGCCCCGGCGCGCGCACCGCAGCCCGGCCTCGACGACCTGCACGCCCTCATCGACGGCGTCGCCCGCGCGGGGCTGCCGGTGCGGCTGCACGTGGAGGGGGACGCCGTGGCCCTGCCGCGCGCGCTCGACCTGTCGGCCTACCGGATCGTGCAGGAGGGCCTCACCAACGCCCTCCGGCACGCCGGGGCCCGGCGTGCCGACGTGACGGTGCGGTACGGCGGGGACGGCGTGCAGCTCGAGGTGCGCGACGACGGCACCGGCGGCCCCGCGGACGGCGCGCCCGGGCGGGGCCTGGTGGGCATCCGGGAGCGGGTGTCGATCTACGGGGGTGAGATGGCGGCCGGCCGGGCCCCGGACGGCGGCTTCGTCCTCCGCGCGCGCCTGCCCTTCGAGGCCGGCGCGACGTGAGCATCCGCGTCCTCGTCGCCGACGACCAGTCGATGGTGCGCGCGGGGTTCCGGCTGCTGCTGGGGGGCGAGCCCGACATCGAGGTCGTGGCGGAGGCGCGCACGGGGCTCGAGGCGGTCGACCAGGCGCGGCAGCACCGGCCGGGGATCGTGCTGATGGACATCCGCATGCCCGAGCTCGACGGCCTCGAGGCGACCCGGCGGATCCTCGCCGCCGACGCGGCGCCGCGCGTCCTCATCCTCACCACGTTCGACCTCGACGAGTACGTGTTCGAGGCACTGCAGGCGGGGGCGAGCGGCTTCGTGCTGAAGGACGATCCCCCGGAGCAGCTGCTCGCGGCCATCCGCGTCGTCGCGCGCGGCGAGGCCCTGCTGTCGCCGGCCGTCACCCGGCGGGTGATCCAGCGCTTCACCCGCCTCCCCCAGCCCGCGCCGCCGAGCCGGTTCGGCGACCTCACCGAGCGCGAGATGGACGTGCTGCGGCTGGTCGCGCGGGGGCTCTCGAACGCCGAGATCGGTCGCGCGCTCTACATCAGCGACACCACGGTCAAGACGCACATCACGCACATCCTCCAGAAGCTCGACCTCCGGGACCGCGTGCAGGCGGTGGTGCTGGCGTACCGGTCGGGCCTGGTGGACGGCGCCGCCGAGGGCTGAGCTCGGCCGGCTGCCACAGGGCGACGCGTGCCCCGTGCGCCCCGCGGGCCGGGCGGGCGGACCCCCGGTCGAGGGTTCTCCCGCATGCGCCCGCCCGGGCCGAGGGCGCACGCTGCCGGCACACGACCCGGGGGGACATGACATGGCCGGCGGCGATCTCCAGCGCGTGCGCGACGGGTACGAGGCGCTCGGGCGCGGCGACCTGGCGCCGCTCGTGGCGCTGTTGCACGAGGACATCGAGTGGATCGAGCCCGACGGGGCGCCGGGGGTGGGCGCGATGACCGCCGGCTCCGGGGTGTACCGCGGGCGGGACGACGTCCTCGGGCGCATGTTCGGGCGCCTGCCCACGATCTGGGACGACTTCGCCGTGCACCCCGAGCGCTACCTCGACGCCGGGGACCACGTGGTCGTGCTGGGCGAGCTGCGGGCGCGGGTGCCGGGCACGGGGACCCCCGCCGCCGCACCCTTCGCGCACGTCTGGCGTCTGGAGGACGGCCGGGCGGTGTGGTGGCGCTGCTACGAGGACACGGCCCTGCTGCACGAGGCGCGGGGGAGCCTGACCGCGACGGGGGCGGCCGGCGCGGCCGCGTGACGCGCCCCGGGCGCGCCGCCGCTCAGCGCGCGGTGGCGCGCATCCGGTTCACGAGGCCGGGCTCCGCCGGCTCGTCGCGCGCCTGCCCTCGACTCAGGGGCGCAGCCGGAACGGCGGGTACTCGTCACGCATGAGCGCAGCGTAGGCCACCACCCGGAACACCCAGCGGTTGAGGCCGAGCAGCAGCGCGAACAGCTCCCGCGGGTACCTCCCGCGCACCAGCAGCACGACGCCCGCGAACAGCGCCAGCAGCCCGATCAGGCCGCCGCCGGCGGGACCGAAGAACCACCCCCAGCCCGGCCCGTCGGGGCGGCCGAAGGCCACCGCGCCGCCCACGAAGAACGCGACCACCAGGTAGTGGGGGACCGCCAGCAGCCACCACTTCACAAGGGCCAGCCCCCGCGAGAGCTGCGCGGGGTACTCGACCTCCAGCTCGGCCGGGTAGTCGGAGCGCTCCAGCGAGAACGGCGGGTAGCGGTCGGTGCCGAGCGCCGAGTAGGCGTAGAAGCCCACGCGCCAGGTCCAGCGCATGACGCCGACGTTGAAGTCGAACAGCCCCCGCGGGTAGCGGCCGGTGACGAGGATCGCGACCAGCGCGATCAGGCTCACGACGGCGAACGCGACCCACAGGAACACCAGCACCACGTAGTGGGGCAGCGCCAGCAGCCACTTGATCAGCCACAGCCACCGCGACGGCAGCTCCCGCAGCTCCCCGCGCACGTGCACGGGGTAGGGGCGGGCCGGCGTCTCCTCGTCGGGCGAGGGCTCGGACGCCGCGGCCGCCGGCGGTGCGGGCGGCGAGGCCCCCGGGCGCGGCGTGCGCGCCCCCAGCACCACCAGCAGGGTGCCCCCCGCGACGCTCAGGGCCCCGAAGGCCAGCAGCCCGATCGCCAGGGCCAGCAGCCACTGCACGTCGGCGCCCGCGTCGGCGCGCACCCGCACCCCGGGCGAGCCGTCGGCGTTCATCACCAGTGCGGTCCAGTCCCCGCCCTCGACCTCCCACTGGAGGCTCTGGGTGCCGCTGCCCTGCGCGCGGGCGACCCAGAAGACCTGGTCGCCGGGCGCCGTGGGGGGCCGGCCGCCCGCGCGGCGCTCGTAGTCGACCCGGAACGGGTCGAGCTCGAGGTCCCGGATGCGGTCGTGGGCGACGCCGTCGAGGTACCGGGCCACGTCGTCCGCGCGGGCGATCCCCACGAACACCGGCCGGCCGTCCTCGGACGAGGCGCGGATGCGGACCGTGGCGAGCGCGGTGTCGAGGGGCCAGTCGCCCACCACGTCGGCGTCCTCGGTGACGATCGCGTGCGTCGCGCTCACAAAGGTCTCGTCGCGGGTGGTGAAGAACCCGTCGTCGTCGCGCTGGGTCTGGTCGGCCCACAGCAGCGTCCCCCCCCGCGAGCGCCGCCAGCCCCACCAGCAGGCCCAGGACGCCGAACACGATCAGGATGACGCGGCCTGCGCGCAACGGGACCCCCCCTGCCGGCGGCCCCGGGCGGGCCCTGTGGGCCCATCCTGCCCCCTGCGCGGGTGCCGCCGCATCGCGCCGGCACCCCCTGCGCCTGCGGCTCGTCCGCACACCCGCGGGCGGAGCGGCCGCAGCGGGTGCCGCACCCTCCCCGGCGCGCGCGCAGGTGACTGGTGGGAGGCTCGCAGGGCGACGGCCTACCGGGAGGTGGACGATGACCACGCAGGCGCCACCGACGACGGCGACCACCGGCGGGGGCGCCCGGCGCCCGGCGACACGCCGGGACGCCATCCGCGCGTTCGGGGTGGTGGTGGGCCCCTCCCTCGCGCTCGACGCGGCCGCCGTGGCGGCCGTCACCGTGACCGCCCGCCGCCTGGCCGCGCGACGTCGCCCCCCGGCGTGGGCCGCGGCGGGCACCCTCGCCGTGGCCGCCTACGCGGGGGCGATCCGGCCGTGGCTGCGCGACCTCGGCGCCACGCGCGGGGAGAGACGGATGCCCCTGCCCGGCGACGAGCAGGTGCCCGAGCCCGCGGTGCAGGGCACCCGGGCCATCACCATCTCGGCGCCGCCTGAGCGCGTGTGGCCCTGGGTGGCGCAGATCGGCCAGGACCGCGGCGGGTTCTACAGCTGGGAGTGGGCCGAGAACCTCGCCGGCTGCCGGATGCGCAACGCCGACCGCATCCACCCCGAGTGGCAGCACCGCGAGGTGGGCGAGACGGTGTATCTGCACTGGGCCACCGGTGTGCCCGTGAGCCGGTTCGATCCGCCTGAGGTGCTCGCGCTGAAGGGCTGGGGGGCCTTCGTGGTCCGGCCCGCCCCGGACGGCGGGACCCGGCTGCTCGCGCGCAGCCGCCGGCCCCGCGGGCTCGGCGAGATCCCCTACGTGCTGCTGATCGAGCTGCCGCACGCGGTGATGGAGTGGGCGATGCTGCACGGCATCCGGTGCCGGGCGGAGCGCGCGGAGCGGCACCTGGCCGAGCGAGGTGGGTGACCGCGCACCACCGCGGCGACCTCCTCCGGCTTCCGCTCGGGGCCGGGACCCCTCGATCCGCCCTGAACGGCCCCGCGCACGAGACCGTCGTCGCGCGCCTGCGACGGCGCGGCCCGTGCGCCCGACCTGCCACGTTCCGTACCCTCCCGGCCGGGACGGCATCGAGGGCGTCCCCCCGGCGACGAGGAGGGGAGGACGCGTGCGGGTGCTGGTGCTGGCGGCAAGCCGACACGGTGCGACGCATGAGATCGCGGAGGCGATCGGCGCCGCCGTCTCGGACGCGGGCACCCCGGTCACCGTGGCACGGATCGAGGACGGCCCGGGCATCGACGCCGTGTCGGCCGCGGTGGTGGGCAGTGCCGTCTACATGGGGCATTGGCTCGACGTGGCGCAGCGCTTCGTCGAGGCCCAGGGGGACCGCTGGCACACGATCCCGACCTGGCTGTTCTCGAGCGGGCCGGTCGGCTCACCCCTGAAGCCCGACGACGGCCACGCGGTGGACGTCGGCCGGTTGATGGATCTGACCGGCGCCCGCGAGCACCGGCTGTTCGCCGGCCGCCTCGACACCGGCCGGCTCGGTTTCGGGGAGCGCGCGATGATGCACGCGGTGCGGGCCCGGGCGGGTGACTACCGGGACTGGGACGAGATCGCCGCCTGGGGGCGGGCGATCGCCGCGGCGGTGCGCGGCACCTGACCGCCGCCAGGCGCGGGCGGGCCCCGTGCCGCCTTGCGTCTCAGCGGTGGGTCGTGGGCATGCCGCGGCGCAGCAGCGGGGCGTACAGGGCGACGGCGAGGGCCGCGACCATGGCCCCGAGGACGACCATGACGACCAACTGGCCGGCGGACATCGCGGGGTCCTCGCGTGCGTACATGGCCACGGCCATCGCGGCGACGGCGACGCCGACCAGGGCGAACCACGCGACGACGGCATGGAGGCCCCTCTGTGCCCACCGGGCGCCCCGCCGCACCCCGATGCAGACCGCGACCGTCGCCGGGAGGGCGACGCCGAGGTCCAGCAGGGCGATCGTCCAGCCGAAGGCGGGACCGGCGAGGTAGCCGGCGTCGCTCGGCTCGGAGCTCATCCAGTCCGCGAGCCCCCCGGGGTAGCGCACGAAGACCAGCACCGCCGCGATCGGCAGCAGCACGCGGCCGACCAGCCGCTCCACCCGGCCCGACACCGGCAGCCGGCCGAGGTCGCTCAGGGCGAAGCAGACGACGGTGCCGACGTTGCCGAGGACGAAGAGCGCGAGCATCAGCGGGAAGAGGCGCTCGTTGTCGCCCTCGATCGCCAGGTAGTCGGGGCCCAGCACGTACTGCGGGATCATGTACGCCGTGTACGCCGCCGGGCCGAGGCCGAGCACCGGACCGAGCGCATGCCCGCGGAGCGTGAGCACGGCTGCGGCGGCGGCGAGGGGCGCGACCAGGGCCAGTGACACCGCGTCGAGGCCGATCAGCTGGCTCTGAATCGTCTCGGTGATCCGGTAATCGACCGCCCCGCTGACGAGGGGGCCGAGCAGCGACAGCACGACCAGCCCCGCGGCGAGCGCCCCGAGCGCCAGCGCGAGCCACACGTCGGGTGCCGAGCGCTTGGGGGGGCCGGAGTGGCGTGCCGCTCCGGGGCGTGCCGCCCCGGGCGCACGAGGTGGCGCGGTCGCGCTCATGGTTCCCTCCCGTCAGCCGCTGGTCGACGCACCCGATGGTGGCCCGCGGGGGTCCAGGGCGAATCCGCGGATCCCGGGCGCGCGCTCGCGGAGAAACCACAGGATCCGCGCGCCGTCACGGGGGCCGCCGCTCCACCGCCCCGCGCGTCGGGCCCGCTGGACTACGCGTGGGCTGCCGGTGAACCCGGGCCCCGCCTCCATTGACCCGGGGCCACCATGGCTGAGCATCGGCCCCAGAACGACGAAAGCCCTGCTCAGGGCAGGGCTTCGGCGGAGGTGGAGCATAGCGGATTCGGCTCTGAGGGGTCCCAGTCAGACGGTGAGAAGCCCTTGGAATAGGGCTTTGTCGAGCGAGGAGGCTGCCTCATCGGCGCGGTGGTGCTACCCCGGTGCTACCCGAGCCGATGCTCGGTTTGCCGGCGAGGCAGGGTGCGGACACGACCGTGTCCACGGTCCGTCGCTCCAGTACGGCTATTCATCGACGAGGGGGACTTTTCCGGCCAGCTCCACCCGCCGCCGGATCCCGAGCTTGCGGTAGACGACGCCGAGGTGGCGCTCCACGGTCTTCTCCGAGATGAACAGCCGGGCAGCGATCTCCCGGCTCGTCGCCCCCGACATGGCTGCGCGGGCGATCTGCGTCTCCCGCGGCTGGGGCGGCGCCCGGAGCACCTGCTCAGTGCACTCGATCCCCTGCAGGAGTCGGCGGCGTTCGTGCCCCCGGTCCTGTCGCTCGTGTCCTGCGAGCTTGATGTCCTCCATGTGCACCTCGCCCGGTGGGTGGAGGACGCCCGGGCGTGCGAGGCGCGCGGCGCGCTGTCACCTCTGCTCACGGGGGCATGCCAGGTCGCGTACCTGCGGGGGGAACTCGAAGCGGCGGCGGCGGCCGGCGAGGAGGTGGTGCACCTCGCGCGAGAGACCGGGCGAGTCAACGAGGTGACTTGGGTTACGGGGTGGCTCCTCCGGACGTACGCGTCCGCGGGACGTGTCAGCTCCGTGGGATCCCTCGACCCTGCTGAGTCCTCGTTGCTCGCGCCCCTGGCTGCGTCTGCGCTTCGGGTCGCGGCCGGTTACTGCGCGCTCACCCTCCGTGACCCGGAGCGCGCCGCGTCGGAGTTCGCGGACGCCCGACTGCTGAAGGACCCGCTGCCCGGACCGGTCGGGCGGTTGGCGCTCGCCGACCACGTCGAGGCCCTCGTTCGGATCGGCGACAGAAACCAGGCGCGGACCGTGCTGGCAGCGCTCGCCGCGCGTGTCCACGTGCGCGGCGACGTCGTCGGCCTCGGACTTCTGTCGCGAGGCCGGGGCATGCTGGCCGACGACTTCCCACCGCACTTCCGGCTCGCCCTCGCACTCCACGAGCGCGCCGGCACGGCGCTTGAGCTCGGGCGGACGCAGCTGCTGTACGGGATGCGTCTGCGTCGCGCGCGGTTCCGCGACGAGGCGCGCACACAGCTCAGTGCCGCGCGTGCCACGTTCCGACGGCTCGGAGCGGGGGGCTGGGTCGAGCAGGCCGAGTGCGAACTGGCCGCCCTGGGCCTGACCCCGCAGGGGCGCGGCCGCCAGGAGGACCAGCTGACCGCGCGACCCGCAGCTGGTCCGCCTGCCCGACGGTCGCCTCCTTGCCGTCTGGCGGCGCGTGACCCTGCCCGACAGCGTGCAGGTCATGATCGCCAACGAGCGCACCCCCGGTGGCGCATGGACTCTGCCGCAGCCGATCATCTCGTCGGAGGCGCCGGCGGCGACTGACTCGCGCGGGCTGACGCGCTCGGTGGCGGCGCCCCTGGATTACACACTGCAACCGTCGCCGCCTCCGCGACTAGAGAGGGGCCCTTTTCGCAACCGGCGCCCGAGGCACGGTCCGCGCAGCTTGCTGCGATCAACCACGCCTCGCTCCAGTCACCAAAACGTCGGCGAAGGTGACGCATAGCGCTTAACCTCCCGCGGGCACGTCGGCCCCGCCGCTGCCAATGCGTCGGGGTGCCCGGGCCTCACTGAGCCCGCAGATGTCCCAGGCCCGCCCTCTCCCGACAGGCATCGGCTTGAGGCGACGGTACAAGCCACAGCTCGGCAGTGGTCGCCACCAGGCGGGCGCACTCCCGTTCAGCAACTCGCATGGACCTTCTCTGCAGAATTAAGGCCAGGCGGGAACTGCTGGGGAAGGCGGCGCTACGACTCCAACTCCGATCGCCCTAGGGCACCGGGTTGGTGACATCCTGCCATGTTGCCAAGAGGGTCAGGGCGAGCAATAGCGCAAGCACAACCAAGGCGATTACCCACCCTCGTTTCATGCTCGCAGCAATCTCCAACGGGCGCAGGAGAGCGTAAGCCGAGTCCATGACCGAGGCCTGCTTCGGCACCTACACTCAACGTTTGTCGCGCCCGGCGGGCGCCTCGAGGGATGGCTCTGCTGCGACACTAAGCCTGGTGGCTAGGGGGCCGCAATAGGCGCTTGCCGCTTTGCGCGGCTTGCCCGCTTGAGCGTCTGCCGCGAGGAGGCGGACCTGGGTGCAGTTGCGAGCTCGGCGGCCGGCCCTGGCGCACCAAACGCCGAAGCAAGGCCGCAGTCGTCGGGCCGGCGCCCAAGACTGGGGCCGCCGTGCGGTCGCAGGCAGCGCGCGGCGGGCGGTTGGATTGCGGGCTCACTGGCGGCCATGCCGCGAGCGTGATTCGGGAAGGCCTCCCGCCCGGGCCGGCCGGCGGGAGGCGTCTGCGGTGATGGTCGTTTCGACCGATCTGTCAGGTGTTATTGCCGAACACTGGCTCCCGACAGGTCGTCCGGGATCAGGTGCACGTAGGTAGACAGGGTGAACGCGGCCGAATGGTGGCCGAGCATCATCTGGACCTGCTTGACGCTGCAGCCGGAGCGAAAGAGCATCGAGGCGCACAGTTGCATCATCGATGCTCGACCTCCGGAACCAGCGGGGATCGCCGGGCGAGGGCAGGGTGCTGCGGCGTCCGCGGGACTCAGCCGGGCCACTCGCGACCCGCAGCCCCGGACGCAAGAGGCGATCCGCGGACAGACTCCACGGGACCCATGCCAACTAGCGGGAAGCCTGGGCCGACCATAGCCTCCACTTGCGCCACCCCCGCCCTCCCTCTGGTGGCGGGGTAGCACCCCCTCGTGCTGACGCGCGCCGCCATCCCCTTGGTGATGGCGCCAACTCCCCGAACACCTGCCCTGCTCGACCGCGCGGCGGTGCGCCGGCATCTCGGCCTCACGCGCGTGGACGTCGAGCGGGTGTTCCGTGATCTGCCCGTGGTGAGCCTGCCCGGCAGCCGCAAGGTCTACGTGCGGCGGGACGACCTCGAGGCGTACCTGGCGGCGCACACCTACGACACTCGCCGCGTGCGCCCGTGTTGATCGGCGCGCACCTGCGCCCCTAGCCTCGGACGTCTCGTGCCGAGCGTTTGGGTCCAGCGGCGCACCTCGCGTGCGGGTGTGCGCTACCACGTCAAGTACCGGGTGGGCGGCCGCGAGGCTCGGGCCGTGCACGGCGGCGCGTTCGGGACCCTGCGCGAGGCGCGTGCGCGCCGTGACTGGATCGCGGGGGAGCTCGCGCACATGCGCGTGCCGGACGTGCGCGCGCTCGCGCACGCGGCCGCGCAGGTGGAGGAGTCGCCCGCACGCACGCTCGCCCAGGTGTGTGAGGAGTTCGCGCGCACGCGCGTCGACGTGGGCGCGGCCGCGCACGCGCACTACCGGCAGACGATGCGCCGGCTGGGGGTGCTCGGGCGGATGGAGGTGAGCGAGATCCGGCCCGCGCACGTGCAGGCGTGGGTGAACGCGCAACCCGAACTCTCGCCGAAGACGGTGGCGGTGTACCTGGGCGTGATCAAGCAGGTGCTCGACTTCGCCGACCTCGACCGCCCGAACGCGGCCCGGCATCGCTCGGTGCGCGTGCCGCGCAGCGTCCGCGAGGTCCCCGAGCCCCCCTCGCGGGCCGACTACCTGGCCCTGCGCAGCGCGATGCCCGCCAAGTGGCACGCCGTCATGGACCTGCTCGAGCAGACGGGTCTGCGCGTGGGCGAGCTCGAAGGGCTCCGCTGGGCGGACATCGACGTGCGCGGTGGGCGTCTGCGTGTGCGCGGGACCAAGACGCGTGCGGCCCGGCGGTGGGTGCCCCTGATGCCCGAGACCCTCACCCTGCTGGAGGCGCTCACGCCCGCGCACGCACGCGCACCGCTCGCGCCCGTCGTCGACCCCGCGCTCACGCCCGCCGGGCTCGGCCGGGCGATGCTGCGCGCCTCGCAGGTCGCGGGCATCGCGCACACCACCCCGCACGACCTGCGTCACCGCTACATCAGCCTGCTGGTGATGGCCGGCGTGCCACTGCCGCTGATCGGACAGGTGGTCGGCCACAGCCGCGCGTCGGTGACCCTGGACGTCTACGCGCACGTGCTGCTCGCAGAACCCGAGGCCCGCCTTCGTGCGCTGAGGGCCGCCGTGATGCGTTCCGGTGCTACCCCGGTGCTACCCGAGCAGCTGCGCTTCCGGCCCGAGAACGACGAAAGCCCTGCTCAGGGCAGGGCTTCGGCGGAGGTGGAGCATAGCGGATTCGAACCGCTGACCTCCTGGGTGCGATCCAGGCGCTCTCCCAGCTGAGCTAATGCCCCCCGCGGTGCCCGGGATCCTAGCGCGGGCCCGTCCCCGTGTCATCGCCGCCGCCGGGCGCGTCCCTGAGACGCGCCGTGCGGTCCCGCTCCTCCCCCCGCGGCATGCGCCACCGGAGTCCGGCGAGGGCCCGGTCATCCGGCCGCGCAGGGCGTCCTCCACGCGCCGGCGCACCTCGGCCTCGTCGGCCTCCGGCACGAGCACGACGGTGCGCAGCCGCGCCGGCGACCCGGACGGGTGCAGGAAGGTGTCGTGGGGCCGGCGGCACGCCCCGGGGTGGTCCCAGTGGTCGCACAGCGCCACCGTCCCCGCCCCGTCGGGCGCCCGCGGATCGGGCGCCGGCGGAGGCCGCCGCTACGGTGGGGGGGTGATCGACCTCCACTCGCACCTGTTGCCGGGCATCGACGACGGGCCCCGCACCATGGACGGCACCCTCGAGATGGCCCGCATGGCGGTCGCCGACGGCGTGACGACCATGGTCTGCACGCCGCACATGGCGCCCCTCTATCCCCACACCACCGCCGAGGGGGTCCGGGCCGCCGTGGCGGCCACGCGCGACGCCCTGGCCGCGGCCGAGGTCCCGCTGGAGATCCTCCCCGGGGCGGAGATCGCGATGGACTGGATCGGGCGCATGTCCGACGCGGACCTGCGCGCGGCGAGCCTGGGCGGCAACGGCCGGTGGTTGCTGTTGGAGATGCCCTTCCAGGGGTGGCCGGTGGGCGTCACCGACCTGCTCACCGGGCTCGAGGTCCGGGGGTTCCGGGTGGTGCTCGCGCATCCCGAGCGCGCCGGCGGCGTGCAGTCCGCGCCCGAGCGGATGCGCGACCTGGTGGGCCGCGGCGCGCTGGTGCAGGTCACCGCGGGCAGCCTCGCGGGTGACCACGGCCGAATGGCGCGTCAGACGGCGCGCACGCTGCTGCGCAACGGCCTCGTGCACCTGATCGCGTCCGACAGCCACGCGCCGGACCGCCGGGTGCCCGGGCTCAGCGAGGGACTGGCCGGGGCCGCGCACGCCCTACGCGTCGAGCCCGACGACATGCGCTGGATGGTGGAGGAGGGGCCGCGGCTGGTGCTGGCGGGGGAGGACGTGCGCCCACCGCGCTTCGGGGTCCCGCTGCCGACGCGGCCCGTCCGCGAGGCGCCCGCGCCCCGCCGGGGCCGCCCGGGCCCCCGCGAACCGGGCCGCCCGGGGCGCCCCCGCCGCCCTCAGACGTCCAGGTAGCCGGGCGCCCGCCCGTCGGGGTCCTCGCGCAGCCGCGCGATGGACGCGTGGGTGGTGCGCAGGCCCTCCGCGAGGGCCATCGTCGGCTCCCAGCCCCACACCTGGCGCGCCTTGCGCGGGTCCAGCGCGCTGCGCTGCAGTTCGCCCTGCCGCGCCGGGGCGAACTCGGGCTCCTCGGTGACGCCGAGGCCCTCGATCAGGTCGAGCACCGTCACCTCGACGCCGCATCCCACGTTGACCGTCTCCCCGGCGGGCCCGGTCTCGGCCGCCAGGAAGGCCCGCACGACGTCGCCCACGTACACGTAGTCGCGCGTCTGCCGGCCGTCGCCGAACACGGTCGGCCGGGTGCCGTCGAGCATGCGCCCGGCGAAGATGGCGACCACGCCGGCCTCGCCGTGCGGGTCCTGGCGCGGCCCGTACACGTTGCCCAGGCGCAGCACGACCGTCTCGAGGCCGTAAAGCCGTCCGTACAGGCCGCAGTAGCCCTCGCCGGCCATCTTGCTCATGCCGTAGTGCGAGAGGGGGCGGGTCGCGGCCGTCTCGGGTGACGGCACGGGCAGCCCCTCGTACTCGCCGTACCCGGCGCCGCCTGTGCTGGCGAACATCACCCGCGCGCCGGCCGCGTGGGCGGCCTCGAGCACGTTGACCGTGCCGATGATGTTGACGTCCGCGTCGAAGCCCGGGTCCTGCAGCGCCTTGCGCACGTCGGCCTGGGCGGCGAGGTGGAACACCGCCCCCGGCCGCACGCGCTCGGCGAGCCCGCGCAGGCCCGCCGCGTCCCGGATGTCCATCTCGTGGAAGGTGGCCTGCGGGTTCAGCTTGCTGCGCCGGCCGGTGGACAGGTCGTCGACCACATGCACCTCGCGCCCGTCCGCCACGAGGGCGTCCACGAGGTTCGACCCGATGAAGCCCGCCCCGCCCGTCACGATCGCTGCGCTCACTGAGCCCCCTGGTAGCCTCCGGCACGACGCCCCACCGCGGCGCCGTCCATGCGCCTCTCCGGGGGGTCGGGCGGCAGCTTGGAGCATCCCGGGCGGGGCGACAACCGCGCGAAAGGGTAGGGGGGCGCTCCCCGCACACATGGCTCCGACCGATCCGTCCGACGGGGGCCCGCGTCCCCACGTCTACGCCCGCCTGGCGACCGACGCCGAGGACCGGGCGCAGACCCACATCTCGCCCCGCTGGGCACGGCCGGTGGGATGGGCGCTCGTCGCCCTGATCGCCCTGGTCGTGGTGCTGTCCGCCGCCGGGGTCGAGATCCTGCCGTGACGGCCGCGCCGGGGCGCTTCGTGACCTTCGAGGGCGTGGACGCGAGCGGCAAGAGCACGCAGGCCCGGCTGCTCGCCGAGGCGCTCCGGCGACGCGGGCACCGCGTGGTGGAGACCCGCGAGCCCGGGGGCACCCCCCTGGGGGAGGCCGTCCGGGGGCTGCTGCTGGACGGTGCCCAGTCGCCCACCCCGGAGGCCGAGGTGCACCTGTTCGCCGCCGCCCGCGCGCAGCTGGTGGCGCACGTGGTGCGCCCGGCGCTGGGGCGCGGCGACTGGGTGGTGTGCGACCGCTTCCTCGACTCGTCGCTCGCGTACCAGGGCGCGGCCCGGGGGCTGGGGATCGAGGCCGTGTACGCCGCCAACCGTCTCGCCGTGGGCGACTGCCTGCCCCACCTGACGCTGCTCATCGACACGCCGCCCGCCCTGACGGCGGCGCGCATCGCCGGGGGGCGGGTCGACCGCATCGAGGCGGAGGGGGCATCGCTGCAGGAGCGGGTGGCCGCCGGGTACGCGGAGGTGGCCCGGCTGTTCCCCGAGCGGGTGCGCCGGGTCGCCGGTGACGGCTCACCCGATGCGGTGCACGCGCGCGTGGCCGCCGCCGTGGAGGCGCTGTGATCACCATCGCCGGCCAGCCGCTCGCCGAGCGCGTGCTCAACGGCACCCTGGAGCGCGGGCGGGTCCCCCAGCAGTTCCTGTTCTTCGGGCCGGCGGGCACGGGCAAGCGGGCCGCGGCGAACCGCCTCGCGCACCACCTCATCGGCATGCCGCCCCACGAGGACGGCCGCCCGTCGCTCGACCTGTCCGTGGTGCGGCCATCGGGGGCGCTGATCCGGCTGGAGGAGCTCGACGACGCCCTGCGCGACCTCGCGAGCCGCCCGGTCGTGGGTCGCTGCCGGGTCGCGATCGTGGAGGACGCCCACCGCTTCAGCGACGACAGCGGGAGCCGGGTGCTCAAGCCGCTCGAGGAGCCGGTGCCGGGCTCGCACGTGATCCTCGTGACCGACCGGCCCGAGGATCTGCTGCCCACCATCCGTTCGCGGTGCCTGCCCGTGCCGTTCCGCACGCCGGGGTGGCGGGCGGTGCGCGACCGGCTGCGCGAGGAGGGCGCGGGGGAGGAGGCGGCGACGTCGCTTGCGCGCACCGAGGGGCCGCGCGCCCTGGTGGCCGGTGCGTTCGCCCGGCGGATGCACGAGGTGGGCGTCCGCCTGGGCCTGGAGGTGCTGGCGAGCGACCGCGCGGGCGGGGGTCTGGCGGGCGAGGTGCAGGCCGCCATGGACCGCGCCGCGGCCGAGGACCCCTCCGAGGAGCTGCAGGCGCTGCGCCGCGCCGCCGCCGAACTGGCCGGCAAGCGCGGGGAGCGGACGGCGGTCAAGCGCGCGGAGGACCAGGAGAGGCGCGAGCGGCGCCGCCTCACGACCGACGGCTGGGACCAGGTGCTGCGCTCCGCCGCGAGCGTCGTCGCCGACGGCCTCGCGGTCGCCCTCGGGGCGGGCGACGCGCTGCGGCATCCGCACCTCGCCGAGCGGGTGCGCGCCGCCGCCGCCCCCGCGCGCTTCTGCGAGCGCGTCCTCGACGACATCGAGCACACCCGCGGCACCCTCGCGCTGAACCCGACGGCCGATGCCGCGGCCGAGGCCATGCTCGTGCGCGTGGCGCTCGCGCGCCGCGCCGAGTACGTCCCGCTCGTGCCCCCCGGGCGCATGCCCTGGTGATGCGGCCGCCGCGCCGCGAGGGCGGCCGCCCCCGCGGCGCGCTCGGCCTGCCGCTCGGTCCCGCCGCCGGCGTCGCGGGGGTGCTCGCCCTGCTGCTGCTGGTGCTGCTCACGCGCGGCGGGCAGGTGGGCGAGGGGGCCGACTTCACGGCCATCGACCGCCCCTTGGCCGAGCTGGCGCCGCTGCCCGCCGGACCGGCCGTCGCCGGCGCGGACGCGGCGCGCCGCCGTCCCCAGGTCGCCGCCCGGGCGATCACCGCCGACCTCGACCGCCGGTGGCGGGCGTCCACCGCCCTGGTCGTGGCGGACTGGGCGCCGCTCGGGCGGCCGCTGACCCCGGGCCTGGTGGCCGACGTGGCCACGGCTCCCGGGCCGCCGGGTCTCGCCCTCGCGCACGCCCTCGCGCGCGCCGCCGCCGGGGAGGTGCAGGCACGCATCGGCATACGTGCGGCCGTGGACGCCGCCGCCGCCGACGATCCGCCCGCCGAGGCCGCCCTCCGCGCACGCCTGGTGCGGCAGGCCGAGTGCCTCGCTGGCCAGTACTTGGCCTCCGCCCACCCCCCGGCGTCGCTGACCCCCTCCGCGCTGCGCCGCGCCCTGGCCGGCCGGGGCGCCGACCTGGCGTGGCTGCGCCGCGGGATGGAGGCGGCGTCGCCCGCCGGCTGCGCGGCGTTCGGCGACACCGGCTGAGCGCGCCGCCCACCGACCGCCCGATCTTCGGAGGAGCACCGTGCCGAACGTGTACGAGCCGCGCTGGGACGCTGAGATCGATCACGGACGGCGCCGAGCCCGCGTCGCCCGGGTCGGCGCGGCGGCCGGCGCCCGGCACCTCGGGGCGAGCGTGTACGAGATGCCGCCCGGCACTGCGTTCGCGCCCCTGCACGAGCACGCGGCCAACGAGGAGATGCTGATCGTGCTCGCGGGCCGCCCGACGCTGGTGACGCGCGACGGGGAGCGCGCTCTCGAACCCGGCGAGCTGATCGCCTTCCCGGCCGGCCCCGGGGGGGCCCACGCCCTCCGCAACGACGACGCCACCGCCGCCCGTGTGCTGCTGGTGAGCACGATGCTCTTCCCCGAGGTCGCCCGCTACGTGCACACCGGGACCGTCCTCGCGCTCTCGTCGCGCGACGCGCTCAGTCCGGAGGCGCCGGAGCACGCGGTGGCCCTGGCGGTGTCGGCCGGCGGCACCACCTGCGACCTCCGCGACGCGGCGGCCGAGGGCGTCGCGCGGCTGTTCGACCTTCGTGGCCGGTAGGGCTATCCTTCCGGGCCGATCGGGCGGCCGCCGCCCGTCGGGCCGACGTAGCTCAGCTGGCAGAGCACTTCACTCGTAATGAAGGGGTCCGGGGTTCGAGTCCCCGCGTCGGCTTCGTAGGCCCGCTCCGGCGGGCCTTTTTCGTTCCGGGTCGAGGGACAGGATCCTCGGGGGTCCCGGCGCCTCTGGCCAACCTGGGGATCCTCGCGATCGCCCCCCGCGGTCCCGATGGCGGAATCCGGAAAGCCACGTCATCCGGGCCATCCGGGACACGGGCGCGTGTTCCGACGGGAGGACGTGCCCCCCGGCCGCTCCCTACGGTGGCCGCCAGCCCCCCGGTCGAGCGAGGTCGTCCCGTGAAGCTGAGACACATGGTCGCTGCGTCGGCAGCGGCGTTCACCCTGTGCGTGGTCGGAGCGGCGCCCGCCACGTCGACGCCGCCGACCCTGGGGGACCCTCCGCACCTTCAGAAGGCGTACCCGCAGACGCGGCCGAGCGCGGGGCAGTTCTGCAAGCGCATCCACCGGGGCCGCGTGACCCGGGCCAAGAACGGCCGCCGCGTCAGGTGCATGCCGGCGGGGAGCCGCCACCGCTGGCGGTACTACTAGGCGTCGTCTTCCTCGTTCTGGGGAGGGGCGGTGATCGGGTGGACCAGCGCGGTCGGAGCCGCGGTCGTCGCACTGTCAGCCGTGTCTGCGGCGCCGGCGGTGACCCTGGAGGGCACGGTGACGACCGTGATCGACGGGGACACGATCCGCGTCAACGTGCGTGGCTTCGAGACACCCGTGCGGCTCGTCGGCGTCGACACGCCGGAGACCCGGAAGCCCGGCACTCCCGTGCAGTGCTGGGGCCCACAGGCGACGGCGCGAACACGGCACCTCCTGCCCGTCGGGCAGTCCGTGCGACTCGTGACGGATCCCACCCAGGACACCCGCGACCGCTACGGACGCCTGCTCGCCTACGTCTACCGCCGCGATCAGCGCACCAGCGTCAACTACAGGTTGGTCCTCGCTGGGTCGGCGAAGGTCTACGTGTACCGGCCCAGGGGCCCCTTTCGCCACATCCGATCGTTCCGCCGGGCGCAGGCGCGGGCCCGGACCGGAGCCCTCGGTCTGTGGGGCGCACCGTGTTTCGGTGACACGACGAAGCCGAGCCCGGGGGACCGGCCCGTCATGGATCAGCCGCGCGAGCCCGAGGGCGGGACCCGGGGGTGCGACCCGAACTACACGGGGGCCTGCGTTCCGGTCGGTCCTCCGGATGTGGACTGCGAGGACCTCGGACGTCCGGTGAGGGTCGTGGGCGACGACCCTCACCGTCTCGATGGGGATCGCGACGGGAACGGTTGCGAGGCGTACGCCTGACCTCTCGCTGACGCCCCTTCGCGAGAGACGCCGACGCCCTCGCGCATGCGCACACGCTCTGTCGGAGCGCATCCGACCTCGTCGCGACACTTGCCACGTGGACGAGCGCGCGCAGCGCTACGAGCGATTCCTCCAGATACCGGTGCTGGTCGCCGCCCTGGCCGTGGTGCCCGCGCTTGCACTCGAGGAGTCCTCCGAGGAGCCGTGGCTGACCGTCGGCCTCGCGCTGAACTGGATCAGCTGGCTGGTGTTCGCAACCGAGCTGGTCGTCATGCTGGTCGTAGTGGAGGACCGGCGTGCGTGGCTCCGGGGGCACGCGCTCGACGTCGCGGTGACCGTCCTCACGCCACCCTTCGCGCCCGCCGCCCTTCAGGGGCTACGCGCCGCGCGACTCCTTCGGGTACTGCGACTGCTGCGTCTGTTGCGTCTGGTGCGAGCGGTGCAGGTCGCCGGGCGCCTCTTCTCCCCCGACGGCTTGAGGTGGGCTGCCTTCCTCGTCGCCCTTGTGGCCCTTGGCGGCGCCGAGGCCTTTGCACTCGTGGAGAAGGATCAGGACGTCGACGTCTGGGACGGGTTGTGGTGGGCCGTCACGACGATGACGACGGTCGGCTACGGCGACATCTATCCGACCACCACCGCGGGTCGCATCGTCGCCCTGGTCCTCATGCTCACGGGAATCGGCTTCGTGGCTCTCATCACCGGCGGGGTCGCGACGCGCTTCCTCACGCCTCAGGCCGAGCGGGTCGAACAGGCGGCCGAGGACCTCGAGGAGGCCGCTCGTGACCTCGAGCGGGACGATGACGCCCTCCTGGAGGAGCTGCGGGAGGCTCGGACGAGGCTCGAGCAGCTCGAACGGCGTATCCGAGAACGGCGCCCCGGCTAGGGCAAACCCTCACGTCGCCGGTCGCCACCGCAGGCCCGGTCCTCTGCTTGGCCAGGCGCAGGATCGCCCGGGACGTCCTGCCGTCGCGCATGGTGGCCGTGTCGCCGGTTCCGTCGATCCCCGGGACCCACGCGCCGGAGCGATCTACAGTGGGAGGGCGTACGACGGGTCGAGGCGAGGAGGGCCACGGGGTGGGACTCCCGGCGCTCCGCAATTCACGGGTGTACCGGGTCCGCGGCGACGGGCCGACGATCGCCGAGCGGGCGCGCGAGCGGCGCCTCTTCCTGGCCGGCGCCGCGATGGCGGTGTCCTGCGGGGCGCTCGCGCTGGCACCCCTGCTGATCGTCGCCGCCGTCGCCCTGGCCGCCGTCGGGGCCCCCATGGCGGGCCTCCTGCTGGCCGGCGCCGCCCTGCCCGTGGCGCTGCTCGGGGTGGCGGGCATCCTGGTCGTCGCCGGTACGCCCGCCCACCGTGAACGGCGCGTGCTGCGGGCGCGGGCGCGCGATGCGCTGATGCGCGACGAGGAGCACGTGCGTCGCGCGCAGGAGGAGGACCGCAGGCGGGTGGTGGAGGATCTTTGCGGGCTCGCCGGCGTGGGCTCGCCCGACGAGGCCCGGCGGGTGCTGGACGAGGGCGTCGTGGATCCGGAGCGCGAGACCCTGCTGCGCTCCGTGGTCGCGGTGGCGGCCGCCGTGGAGGCCCGCCCGCCCGAGGCCTGAGCGCGCGGGACCCCAAGCCGCGGACCGCCGCTCCCCCTTCGGACGCGGCGGGGGGACGGGGATACTGAGCGCGCCCCCGCCCACGGGAGACCATGTTCCTCGCCCTCGCCGAGATGCGGCGCGCGCCGGCGCGCTTCGCACTGCTGATCGCGGCCGTCGCGCTGCTGATGTTCCTGATCCTCGCCCAGCAGGCGCTGCGCAGCGGCCTGATCACGTCGTTCGTCGGCGCCATCGAGCGGCAGTCCGCCCCCGTGCTGGTCTACGCCGTCGACGGGCAGCGCACGTTGCAGGGCAGCGTGATCACGCCGCCGCTCGAGGCGCGGATCGGCCAGGTGCCCGGGGTGGGCGCGACCGGGCGGATCGGGCAGGGCACCTTCACGGTCAGCGTGGACGGGGGCGAGAGGTCCGACGCGGCCCTGATCGGCTACACGGACCCGACGCTCGGCGGGCCGGAGGGCCTCTCCGGCGGGCGCATGGCGCGCGACCCCGGCGAGGCGGTCGGCAGCGCGGGTGACTTCGCGCTCGGCGAGCGGGTGAGGGTGGCGGGTGGGGGGCCGGAGCTGCGCGTGGTGGGCCTCGCCGAGGACGCGCAGATCCAGGTGACGCCCACGCTCTTCGTCGCCTGGCCGGACTACGCGCGGGCGTCGCGCGCCGCGAACCCGGACGCCCGGGTCGTGCTGCCGAGCGTCATCGGGGTGCGGCCGGAGGCCGGCGTGGGCGCGGAGGAGGTGGCGGCGCGCATCAACGCGGCGTCGGCGGAGGCGGACGCGCTGACGCGCGAGCGGGCGGCGGCCGAGACGCCGGGCGTGTCCGAGGTGCAGCGCTCCTTCGACCTGATCTTCCTGCTGTTCGCGCTGGTGGTGCCGCTGGTGACGGGCCTCTTCTTCCTGATCGTCACGCTCCAGAAGTCCCGCGCCCTCACGCTGCTGCGCGCGCTCGGCGCCCCGTCGGGGGTGCTCGTGCGGGCGCTGCTGGTGCAGGTCCTGGTCGTGGTGGGGGGTGGCGTCCTGCTGGGCACGCTCGCCTACGCGCCGCTGTCGCAGGCTGAGCTGGGCGGTCTCGCGCTGCGCTTCGATCCGGCGGCGGTGGGCGGGTGGGGCGTGCTGCTGATCGTCCTCGGCCTGGTGAGCGCGATCGCGGCCGCCCGCCGCGTTCTCGCGGTGGACCCCCTGGAGGCCACGAGCGGCGGTGGCGCGCGATGAGGCTCGCGCTGCGCGAGCTGCGCCGGCGGCCGAGCCGGTTCCTGGTGGCGACGGCGATCCTCACGCTCATCGCGATGCTGGTGATGTTCCTCGGCGGCCTGCTGGACGGCCTGCTCGGCGGGAGCACCGGCGCGCTGCGGGCGCAGCGGGCGGACGTCGTCGTGTACTCGGCGGACGCGCGCGAGTCGCTCGTGCGCAGCCGCATCACGCCCGGCCTCCGCCGGGACGTGGAGCGCGCGGCGGGCGATGCGCGCGTGGGCGGCATCGGCAGCGTCCAGCTCGGGGCCCGGATCGAGGGGAGGGGCGCGCGCGACCTCGTGCCCGTCGTCGTCTTCGGCGTGGAGGTGACGCCGCGGGGCATGCCCGGGGAGGTGCCGCCCGACGGCCGCGTGTACGCCGACGACGCCCTGCGCTCCGAGGGGGTGTCGGAGGGCGACGTGCTCCGGCTCGGGCCCGCCCGCACACCCGTCGAGGTCGTCGGCTTCGTCTCCGACAGCCGGTACGCCGGCCAGGCCAGCCTGTGGGGCTCGCTCGGCACGTGGCGGCGCGTGCTGGCGGCCAACCGGCCGGGGGAGGCGGTCGGCCCGGGCGTGGTGCAGGCGCTGGTGGTGGAGGCGGCCGACCCCCGCGCCGCGGCGGGGAGGATCGACGCCGCCACGGAGGGGGCGACGACCAGCCTCACCGTCGCCCAGGCCATCGAGGCCCTCCCCGGGGTCTCCCAGCAGCGCTCCGTCTTCACCCGGATCATCGGCCTCACGCTCGTGATCGCGCTCATCGTGGTCGCCCTCTTCTTCGCCCTCATCACCGTCGAGCGCACGGCCCTGTACGGCGTCCTCAAGGCGGTGGGGGCGGGGTCTGGGACGCTCGTCGCCGGTCTGCTGCTGCAGGCGGTGATCGTGACCGCCGTGGCCGCCGCGGTCGCGGTCGGAGCCTCCCTGGCGCTCGACGCCGCCCTGCCCCCCGGCGCGATCCCGTTCGTCGCCACGCCGTCGCGGCTCGGGTGGAACTCGGCGTTCCTCCTGCTTGCCGCGGTGGCGGGATGCGCCCTGTCGCTGCGCCGGATCCTGCGGGTCGACCCGGCCGCCGCCATCGGCGGGGAGGCCTGAGCCCGTGCCACCCACCACGACACCCGAGGACGCCATGGCCCCCGAGCGCCCGCCCGCCCTGCTGATGGAGGGCGTCCGCAAGACGTATCCGAGCGGCGACGACGAGGTGGTCGCGCTCGACGACGTGGACCTCACCGTGGGCGCGGACGAGATCGTCGCGCTCGTCGGGCCCTCGGGTTCGGGCAAGACGACCCTCTGCTCGATCGCCGGCGCCCTGCTGACGCCGACCGCCGGGGTCGTGACGGTGGGTGGCGAGGACACCTCCGGCTACTCGGGCCGGCAGCTCACCGAGTTCCGCCGCACCCGGGTGGGGTTCGTGTTCCAGACGGTCAACCTCGTGCCCTTCCTCACCGCCCGCGAGAACCTCCTGGTGGTCGACGAGATCGGGCCGCGCACCGGCCGGCGGGCGCGCGAGCGGGCGGATCAGCTGCTCGACGAGCTGGGGCTGGGCGACCGCCGCGGAAGCATGCCCGCCCAGCTCTCGGGCGGGCAGCGGCAGCGGGTGGCGATCGCGCGGGCACTGATGAACGAGCCCGCGCTGGTGCTGTTCGACGAGCCGACCTCCGCCCTCGACACCCGCCTGGGCGAGCAGGTCGTCCGGCTGATCCGTGACGAGATGAAGTCGCGGGGGACGGCGGCCATCATCGTCACCCACGACGAGCGGATCACCCGGCACGCCGACCGCACCGTCCGCATCGTCGACGGCCGGGTGACGGTGCCGGAGGGCGCCCCCGCCTGAGCGCCCGGGCGGGAGGTTGGCCTACCCCCGGTCGCGCTCGCGACGCACGGTCACCTTGCGCCCGCGGAGCGTCCCGGCCCGCAGCCCCGCGATCACCTCGTCCGCCGCGGACTCGGGCACCTCGACCAGTGAGAACGCGTCCGCGATCTGGATCTCGCCGATATCACGCCCGCTGAGGCGCGACTCCCCCGTGACCGCGCCCACCAGGTCCTGCGGCCGCACGCCGGCGCGGCGGCCCGCGCCCACGAACAGCCGCGTGGTGCCCGCCGCGGGGCGGTCCCCCCGTCCGCGGGCGCCCGCGCGCCGGCCCGGCTCGCGCCGGCCCCCGTCGGCGGGCTCGCGCCGCACGGGCGGCTCGGGGATCTCCTGCTCGTCGTCGCCCCCGCCGGCGACCGCGTCCTGGGCGAGCTTCACGGCCGCCAGCGCGATCTCCATGACGTCGAACTCGTCCGTCAGCGGCTCCACCACCACGCGGAACCGGTCGAGGTCGTCCTCCAGGATCGCCTCGCGCAGGGTGGCGCGGGTCAGATCGAGGCGACGGGCGCGCGCGTCGGCGAGGGTGGGAACCCGGGCGATGTCGATGCGCCGCCCGGTGAGCCGCTCGAAGTTCTTCAGCAGGCGGTGCTCGCGGGGCTCGGCGAGGGTGATGGCGACGCCCTCGCGGCCCGCGCGGCCCACCCGCCCGATGCGGTGCACGTAGGCCTCGGGGGCCGAGGGCACGTCGAAGTTGACGACGTGGGTGAGCTGCTCCACGTCCAGGCCGCGGGCGGCGAGGTCGGTGGCCACCAGCAGGTCCGCGGCGCCCGAGCGCAGCCGGCCCATCACCCGGTCGCGCTGCTCCTGGCCGATGCCCCCGTGCAGGGCCTCGGCGCGGTGGCCGCGGCCGTTGAGGGTCTCCGTGAGCTGCTCCACCTCCAGGCGCGTCCGGCAGAACACGATCGCCGCCGCCGGCGCCTCGACGTCCAGGATGCGGCCGAGGGCCGCCGCCTTGTGGGCCCGCTGGACGACGTACGCGCTCTGGCGCACCTGGGGCGTGTCGCCGGTCTCGGCCGGGGCGCTGATGGCGATCCGGACGGGGTCGCGCAGGTGGCGGCGCGCGATGGCGCCGATGCGCGGCGGCATCGTGGCCGAGAACAGCACCGTCTGGCGGCCCTCGGGCGCGCCCTCCAGGAGCGCCTCGATGTCCTCGGCGAAACCCATGTCGAGCATCTCGTCGGCCTCGTCCAGGACCGCCACGGCGACCTCGTCCAGCCGGAGCGTGCCGCGCGCCAGGTGGTCGAGCGCCCGCCCGGGCGTCGCGACCACCACGTCCACCCCGCGCTCGAGGCCCCGCAGCTGGCGCCCGATCGGCTGGCCCCCGTAGATGGGCACCACGCGGGCGCCGAGCCCCCGTCCGTACCGGTGCACGGCCTCCGACACCTGCACCGCGAGCTCGCGGGTGGGCACCAGCACGAGCCCCCGCGGCCCGCGCCCCTCGCCGTGCGGCGCGGTGCGCTGCAGCAGGGGCAGCGCGAAGGCCGCCGTCTTGCCCGTGCCCGTGGCGGCGTTCCCCAGCAGGTCGCGCCCCTGCAGCAGCGGCGGGATCGACTCCCGCTGGATGGGCGTGGGCTCCTCGTAGCCCAGCCCGATGAGCGCGTCGAGCAGCTCGGGCCCCAGTCCCAGGCCGGCGAAGTCGTCCCCGTTGTCGATGCGTCCCACCCTCCGTCGTCTGTGCGGGCGCACCAGTGTACGGCGGTGCGCGACCGCCGCCCGGGACCGGGCGGCGGGCCGGTGACGTGCGGGACACCCGCGGCCACGGGGGCCGGTCGGTAACGTGACGGCATGACGGATCCGGCCGGCGCACGAGCCGCCGCGGCCCGGCGGGCCTGCGCCGCGCTCCGTCCCCTGGGGCCCGTCGAGGCGCGCCCGATGTTCGGCGGCCACGGCGTGTTCCTGGAGGGCGCCATGGTCGGCGTCGTGATCGCGGGCGACCTCCACCTGAAGACCGACGAGGTCAACCTCGCCCTGTTCACGGCGGCGGGCCTCCCGCCGTTCGTGCACCACGCCGGGGGGCGCGAGAACGTGACGTCGTTCCGCCGCGCCCCCGAACCGGTGGACGACTGGGAGGCCCTCGCCCCGTACGCCGAATCGGCCCACGCGGCCGCCCTGCGGGCCCTCGCCCGGCGACGTCCCCGCCGCGGCCGGCGGCGGGACGGGCCCTGACCGCGGACCGCGGGCGACGGGCGTCAGGTGACCGCCGGCGTGAGGCGGGGGACGGGCTGCAGGGCGTCCATCAGCAGGGCCGTGTCGGTGTACTCGTCCACGCGCACGGCGCGACCGCCGTGCATGGTCCAGACGAGCGCGAAGGGGATCTCCACGTAGCGGCCGTTGATCCGCGGGCGGCCGGTGAAGCGGCCCAGCGCGACCACGCGGTCCCCGCCGTCCACCAGGTCGTCCAGCGCGACGCGGAAGTCCTCCCAGCGCCCCTGGACCTCGCCGAAGTAACGGCCCAGCGCCTCCACGCCGCGCACCACGCCGCCGTGCGGCAGCACCTCGGGCATGCAGAACTCGACGTCGGGGGCGAACACCTCCATTGCCCCCATGTCGCCCCGCTCCATCCGCGCGTAGAAGTCGCGGACCGCATCGCCGCCGTCGGACATCGGGATCCCCTCCCCGGGTCGCTGTGCCTGCGCCGACGCTACGGCGGGCGGGGTGGGGCGCGCATCCCAGCGGGGCTGGGATTGCGCGGCCGCGGGCCCCGGGCGGAGGATCGGCCCATGCCGGCCGACCCGGTCGCCGAGCGGGCCCGGCGGCACGTCGCCGCGCTGTCGCGACGCGGCCTCGACGCGGCATCGCTGCTGCGCGGCCTGGCCGACGCCACCCGCCCGGTCATCGCTCACGACGCCGCCATGTGGGCGACGGTGGACCCCGCCACGCTGCTGGTGACGGGGGCCCACACGGAGGGCCTGCCGGCCGAGACGGCCCCCGCCTTCTACGAGAACGAGTACGGGCACGGGGACGTGATGCCCTTCTCCCGCCTGGCGCGCGGGCTGCGGCCCGTGGCGACGCTGGCGGAGGTGACGGGCGGTGACCTCGGCCGCAGCCGGCTGCACCGGGAGCTGGGGCCCGTGTCGGGGCTGCGGGGCGACGTGCTGCGCGCCGCCTTCGTCACCGGGCGCTGCTGCTGGGGCGTCGCGGCGCTGGTGCGCCGCGACCACCGGCGCCCGTTCGGCCAGGCCGACCTCGCCTACATGGCGAGCATCGGCACCGCCGCCGCGGAGGGGCTGCGGGCGGCCGTGCTGCTGCGCGCGCTGGCCGGCGGCGCCCGCCCGGTCGAGGACATGCCTCCGACCGGGCTGGTGGTGCTCGACGGCCACGACATCCACGCGCTCGGCGGCGAGGCGGGCGCCTGGCTGGACGAACTCGGGGACGGGCGACGGACGCCGTCCGCGCTGCTCGCGGTCGCCGCCGCCGCGGACACGGGCGACGGCGCGCCCACCCGCGCGGTCGTCCGCACCCCGCGCGGCACCTGGCTGTCGCTGCAGGGGCTGCGCCTCACGAGCGGGGCGGGCGACGGCCGGCGGGCGGTGATCATGTCCCTCGCCCGGCCGCCCGAGCTGGCCCCCGTGGTGCTGGCCGCCCACGGCCTCTCGCCACGGGAGCGCGAGGTCGCGCGCCAGATCGTCTCGGGCGCGTCGACCGCGGAGGCGTGTGCGGCCCTGCACATCTCGCCGTACACGCTCCAGGACCACCTGACGGCCATCTTCGACAAGGTCGGGGTGCGGAGCCGGGGGGAGCTCACCACCGCCGTGCTGCACCGGTACGTCGCCCACGGGCCGCGGCCGGGATCCGGGCGGTAGGGGTCCGCCGCGCCCGCAGGCCGCCCCCCGCCTCAGGCGGGCGCGCGCACGTCCGCGGGCGCCGGCGGGCCGGCCGGCATCGCCGCGGGCGCGTCCCGCGGGGGCAGGATCCATGTGCCGCCCGCGCCGGCCGGAGCGGGTATCCCGGGCATCCCGGGGATGGCTTCGCCGGGCCCGGCCTCCGCGAGCCGCTCGGTCTTCGCCCACTCGTCGCGGCCGGCGACGATCCGCAGGAACGCGCGCCAGGCGGCCGCGTACGCCACGAGCGCGTACGGGGCGTGGGCCAGGCCGAGGGCGACGGCGCGCGTCCGCGACATCCCCGGGGCGACGGTGGCCCGGTAGAGGAGCCCCCACGCAAGCAGCGGGAGGACGGCCAGCAGCAGGAACAGGGGCGTCACGAAGGGCCGGTCCCCGCCGAGCGCCTGCACCGCGGTGACGCCGATGCCGAGGGCGAAGACGACCGATCCCCCGACCAGGACCCAGGGCAGTGACAGGAAGTAGGCGATCTCCACCGCGCCGGGGGTGGGCACGCGCGACGAGCGCAGCACAGGCACCAGGTACCGCACGCACTGCATGTTCCCCTGGCCCCAGCGGCTGCGCTGACGGATCAGGGCGCGCAGGCCCGGGAGCCCCTCCTGCTCCACCCACGTGTCGTGGCAGTACTCCACGCGGTGTCCCGCGAGCAGGACGTGCACGCCGAGCTCGAAGTCCTCGATCAGCGACCGGCCCCACGGGGCGCCGTGCGCCGCGGCGATGTCGTCCAGCGCGGACAGGCGCGTGAACTGCCCGTTGCCGCCGAGGCCCGCGGTGCCGAGGCGCCGGCGCAACGACTGCTGCGCGGCGATCACGCACGTGAACTCCGCGTCCTGGAGCCGCACCAGCAGGTCCCCCAGGCGGCGCCGCCGCGCGTCGGGCGCCCGGTTGACCACCCGCACCTTGATCTGGACGCCCCCCACGTCCGGGTCGCCGAAGCCCGGGCGCCCGGCGATCGTGCGCAGGCAGCCGGGGTCCAGCCGGCCGTCCGCGTCCACCACGCCCACGATCACCCGCGCCCGGTCGGCGCCGGCCGGAAGCGAGGCGGCGATGGCGCGCCATCCCGCGTTGAGGGCCGGGCCCTTGCCGCGCTGCGCGTGGGGCAGGCGCCGGGTGACCACGCGCACGGCCGGGGCCTCCGCGGCCAGTCGGGCCAGGATTCCGGGCGTGGCGTCGGTGGAGGCGTCGTCGATGCACCACACTCGAGCCGAGGGGAACTGCGCCAGCAGACGGCGCACCGTCGCCTCGATCACGGCCTCCTCGTTGAGGCAGGGCACGACGACGTGCCAGGCGAAGGAGGCGGAGTCGGCGGCGACCGACGGCCGGCGCCGCACGAACGGGACCACGAACAGCGCGACGCACAGCACGTGCGTGACCACCAGCAGGAGGACCGCGGCGTCGAGGACCGCGATCCACCCGCCGGCGCTACCCACGGCCGGGCACGTGCGCGCGCCGGGGACGGGCGGAGGCGTGGCGCAGCAGCATCGTGCCGGCCAGGGCGGCGACCACGACCCCGGCCGCCAGGGCCACGGCGCCCAGCCCGCCCGCGGCGTCGGCGGGAAGCGCCGCCGGACGCACCACGAGCAGAGCCGCACCGGCGATCGCGCTGGCCACCAGGGCGACCCCCGCCGCGGCGGCCGACGCCTGCGCGAGCGCGTCCCACCCGACCGGGCGGGCGCGCCGGGAGGTCGGTGGCACCGGAGGGCGAGGGTCGCGGGGGGTGCCGGCCCGCCCGGCTCCGACCCCCGCGCGGGAGGACGACCCGCGGCGCGAAGAGGTAGGGAAAATCGCCATCCCCCGGGTCCACCGGCTCCCTGCGTGGGCGGTCGTATCGAACCGCAGGCGGTCGTCCCGTCGCAACCCCCCCGCCCCGCAGACGCCCCCGTCCCCGGCGGACCGCCCGACACAGGCGGGGGCACACGCGCGCGGCGTACCGTCCCCCCGATGCCCGGCGCCACCATCGACCTGTCCGTCCCGGACCTGGCCACCCTCAACCGGCGGCGCAGCGAGAAGTGGGCGCAGCAGGCGCCGGACGTGATCGCGGCGACGATCGCCGAGATGGACTTCCCCCCGGCGGCCCCCGTCGCCGAGGCGCTGCACGCCGCCGTGGCGGCCGGGGACCTCGGCTACACCCCCGGCACGCCCACCGCGCTGCGCGAGGCCTTCGCCGCGTTCGCGGCGCGGCGCCTCGGGTGGAGGGTCGACCCGGACCAGGTGACCCTCGCGCCGGACGTGATGGCCGGGCTGATCGAGCTGTGCCGGGTGCTGACGCGCCCGGGCGACGCGGTCGCGTTCACGGTGCCGGCCTACCCGCCGTTCCTGAGCGGCCTCCCGCAGACCGGGGTCCGGGTGCGGCCGGTGCCGCTGCGCGCCGACGGCAGCTTCGACCTCGCCCTGCTCGACGGCGTGCGCGTGCTGGTGCTGGTGAACCCGCACAACCCGACGGGGCGGGTGCTGCCGCGCGAGGAGCTCGCCGAGATCGCGGAGTGGTGCGCGCGGAACGGCGTCTGGGTGCTGGCCGACGAGATCCACGCCCCGCTCGTCCTCGACGGCGACCCCGCGATCCCCTGGCTCGAGGTCTCCGACGCGGCCCGCCGCTGGGGCCTGTCGCTGACCTCGGCGTCTAAGGCCTTCAACCTGGCCGGCCTCAAGGCGTCCGTGATCGTGACCGCGTCGCGTGAGGCCCGGGCCGTGGTCGCGCGCCTCCCGGACCTGGGCGACCGCTCCGGCCTGCTGGGCGTGGTCGGCGCGGAGGCCGCCTTCACCCACGGCGACGCCTGGCTCGACGCCGTGCTGGCGCGCCTCGCCGCCAACCGCGCCCTGCTGCAGCGGGCGCTGGCGGTGCGGCTGCCGGAGGTGCGGTGGACGCCGGCGCCCGCGACCTTCCTGGCCTGGCTCGACTGCCGGGCACTCGGGCTGGGCGACGACCCGGCGGCCGCGTTCCTGCGCCGCGGACGCGTTGCCCTGCTGCCCGGGCCGGCGTTCGGCGCGCCGGGCGCGGGGTTCGCCCGGCTGAACTTCGCGACGTCCCCGGAGCTCGTGGAGGAGATGGTGCACCGGATGGCCGCCGCGGTGTGAGGGGCGCGCTCCGCCCGCGCCCGCGCCCCTCAGTCCCCGAGCAGCACGCGCGGTCCGGGACCGGCGGCGGCGGCGCGGTCGCCCGGGTTGGCCAGGCGGCACCGGTCGAGCGAGAGGCAGCCGCACCCGATGCACTCCGCGAGGCCGTCGCGCAGCCGCTCGAGTTCGGCGATGCGCCGGTCGATGCGCCCGCGCCACGCCGACGAGATGCGGGTCCACTCGGCCCGTGTCGGCGCCCGGTCGGGTGGCAGCCCGGCCAGCGCCGTCCGGATCTCCTCCAGCGTCAGCCCGACCCGCTGCGCGAACACGATCACGGCGACGCGCCGCAGCACCGAGGGCTCGTAGCGACGGCGGGAGCCCCCGTCCCGGAGCGCGTGGATGAGGCCGCGCTCCTCGTAGTAGCGCAGGGCGGAGTGGGCGACGCCGCTGCGCGCGGCGACCTCGCCGATGGAGAGCGTGCGGGCCATGGGCGCAGTACAGCGCGCCGGCCCCTTGACCTCAAGCTCACTTGAGGTCGTACCCTGCCTCCACGGCAGCGGACACGGGGGTGCTCAGGTGACGACGACCGAGTCGGCGAGCGCGCGGATCACGCGCGAGGTGACGTCGTGGGCCGGGGTGACGGCCGGGCACGGGTCGCGCGGCGAGTTCGCGTTCCGGGTCGGCCGGCGCGAGATCGGTCACCTGCACGGCGACCGCGTGGCCCACTTCGCGTTCCCGAAGGCGGAGTGGGAGCGCCTGCACGAGGCGGGGCGGGTGACCCATC
>Ga0164290_1001098_pt1 | contig 53214 bp, 56 predicted proteins | sample Micstemetagenome_FD_108782 | JGI IMG/M metagenome (GOLD analysis project Ga0164290, IMG submission 108782) | Contaminated culture microbial community from soil near Moab, Utah, USA - Microcoleus steenstrupii SON62 (Illumina Assembly) | ecosystem: Environmental > Terrestrial > Soil > Soil crust...
GCGATGCGCGGCAGGTTTTCGTCCAGCCACTGCTTCAGCAGCGGCTTGAGCAGTTCGCGGACGACGTCGTCGAGGCTGCGGCCCGGGGCCGGCATCGACAGGGCGGCTTCCAGGCGACCGAAGGCCGAAGCCGTCGCGCTGGCGGCGGCGGCGCCGATCAGATCGTCGTCCTCGCCCGGGGCGCTGTAGCTGGGCGGCGGAACGTAGGGGGCGGGCTCTGGTTCCGGCGCGCTGAACACCGGCGCGGGTTCAGGCTCGGGCTTCCAGGCCGGTTCCGGCGCGGCCGGCTCGTAGACGTCGAGGTCACCGTGGGTTTCCAGCGGCGCCGAGGCCTCGATAGCGTCGGTCAGCTCCAGGACATCCTCGTCCTCGGGCTCGACCGGGGCCGGCGCGAAGACCGGTTCGGGAGCAGCCTGGGCCTCCGCCGGCGGCGCGTCATCTTCAGAGATGATGCGGCGGATAGAGGCCAGGATTTCCTCCATCGTCGGTTCCTGGGCGGTCTGTTCGGACATTTGACGGGCCTGGGCTTGAAGCGGACGAATCCGGACTGATGGGCAAGCCTAAGCTTACCCACCGGTTCCTGCAAATAGGTGCGGCCATAAGTCTTACGCTCAGGTTGAGAGCGCGCAAACTTACTTGTTCGCGGTCTTCACCGCTTCGTCCGGAGCAGGTCCGATTTTCGGCGCCAGAACATGGTCGACGACAGCCACGGCCGGCTCCCAAGGCACCCAGCCGAAGCTGCGGTAGACTTTCCGGTTGTGGGTCTTGGGATCGTACAGCGTCTGGTCCGGGGTCAGCCAGCGGGCTTCCAGCTTGCCGATGGCGGCCAGCACGAAGGCCCCCGCCAGGTACTCGTCGCGGCGGGCGTTGATCAGCGACAGCTCGGCGTTGCGCAGTTCCTGCTGGGCGTTGAGCACGTCCAGCGTGGTGCGCAGGCCGACCTGGGCCTCCTGGCGCACGCCTTCGAAGGCGATACGGGCGGCGCGGACCTGCTCTTCGTTGCTGGCCAGGGCGGCGCGGGCGCCGAGCAGCTGGTTCCAGGCCTGGGCGACGTCCTGCTGGGCGGCGCGGCGGGCGCCCTCAATGGCGGCCGCGTCGGCGTTGTTCTGCTCCTGGGCCTGACGGATCGCGGAAGAGATCTGGCCGCCGCTGAACAGGGGAACGGAAAGGGAGATCTGACCGGAGACGCCGCGGTCGAAATCGTCGAAGGGATCGTTGGTGACGGCCGACCCCGAGGCGTCGACCTGGCCACGCAGGTTGATGCTCGGACGAGTCGCGGCCTTGGCCTGGGCGACGCGGGCCCGGCTGGCTTCCTCTGCGTAGTTGGCGGCCAGCAGGCCGGGGTTGCTCTGCTCGGCCATGACGAAGGCGTCTTCGATGCTGGCGGGCAGCAGTTCGACCAGCGGCGGCTCGGCTTCGAGATCGCCCGGGTTCTGGCCGACCACCTGGGCGTAGTTGGCGCGGCTGATGGCCAGCTGGGCGCGGGCGTTCGACTGCTGGGACTTGGAAGCGGCCAGGCGCGCCTCGGCCTGGGCGACGTCGGTGCGGGTGATTTCACCCACCTCGAAGCGGGCGCGGGCTTCGTCCAGCTGGCGTTGCAGGACAGCAACGTTCTCGTCGGCGATCCGCAGCGATTCGATATCGCGGCGGACGTCGACGTAGAACTGGATGACCTGGCTCAGAACGTTCGATTCGACGGAGCGCAGGTTCTGACGACCGGTTTCGATGTCAGCCTGGGCGGCGCTGACCTGCGAGCGGACCCGGCCGCCGGTGTAGAGGGGCTGATCGATGGTGATGGCGGCGCTGGTCGAGGAGCCCCGTCGAGAGTCGATCGGTGCGGTGAATAGGCCAGTTGATTGCGGCGTGCCGAAGCGGTCGTAGCTGATGCCGTAGTTGACGCTGGCGCTGACGTCCGGGCGGTAGCCGCTGCGGGCCTGGACGACGGTTTCGTCGAGCGCGCGCAGGTTGGCGCGCTGCTCGCGAAGGGTGGGGTTGGTCTGGTAGGCCAGCGCGATCGCGTCGGCCAGAGACTCGACGAACGCCGGCGCGGCCGTGCCGGCGATTATCCCGGCGGTGCAGATGGCGGCCAACAGCCCGGCCTTACGGCTCTTGAACATTAGAACTATCCCCAGAGGCGACGAAGCCGCCCTTATATGATCGCCTGTAAGTCTCGCCGCCAGTCGCGGCCAGTTAAGCTTTGTTCACCCAACAACATTGCCGCAGGATTACAGCCTTGACGGCTTCGCGCCAAAGTCGCGAAGCGTCGCAGGCTTGTTCCTCAAAAGGCGAAGGCCGCCTTGGGCGCGAAACCGGGCAGCAGCGGGGCTGCCGAGTCGAACACCGAGCGACCGCCGACGCCGTCTTCAGACCTTACATAGGTCATCGCGCGGCCAACGGGACCCGTCCGCTCAACGATTCCCAAACGGCCGTGCAGCGCGAGCACACCCGTCCAGGCCTCGGGGACAGTCGAAACCGCACCTTCGCTGATAACCAGATCATATGGCCCGCCGCTGACCGCCGTAAGATCCTCGCCGTCGAGGCGGGTGACCGTCAGGCCCATGGCCTCCAGCACCGCCGCGGCATAGGGGGCGGCGATGGCCAGCGCGCGCTCCCCGGCCTTGGGGCCCAGGTTCTGCAGCAGCTTGGCGATATCGCGCGGACGCATCAGGTAGAGACCCGGCGCGTACTCGACCTCGGTGTCGGCATAGGCTCCGGCGGCCCTGCTCGCCGGCAGAAGAGATTCGCGGGCGACGCTGCGGATGGCGTCGGTGATGGTCAGGTCGGTGACATCAGCGGTGCGGACTTGGCTCTCGACCATGTTCTCGCGCGCGGCGGCGAAATCGGCGGCCATGGTATCCCTCGGAAAAAGCGCTGCGATTGCTGGGTCCGCTTATAGGTCCGGCCTTAAGGGGAACGCAATGAGGCGTCGCTAAAGCTTGTCGTCGCGGCTCGCCTCTGATAGCGAACCGCCTCCCCGACGCACCGCCAGTGTCGGTGGACGGAAGGCCCGATGGCGGAGTGGTTACGCAGAGGACTGCAAATCCTTGCACCCCGGTTCGATTCCGGGTCGGGCCTCCAACTTTCTTCCTGATCAGGATTGCGCTGAATCGGCTAGTGTCCCCGCAGGAGGCTAGGCCATTGCCCTACAACGGCGACCTTTTCGGAACGCGGCTGGGGCCGATCGCCTGGCCGGCGACGACCCGGCGGGTGCTGGCTTTCAGGGCGGTGCTGGCGCCCGATGACGCGGCTGGCCTGGATGATGCCGCTGGACCGCTCGAGGCCCTGCCGATGCAGATCGTCAGTCCCGAGTGGGTGCTGGCCCTGATGGCCCGCGACCTCCCGGGCCAGGCGCTGATGCCTGACGAGCAGCGACGTGGCGTGCATGTCTCGCAGGACAGTCGGTTCCTGAGGCCCATACAGGCAGAGGACATTCTGCAAGTCAGCGGCGAGATCGTCGGGATAAGGGCGAGTCGGGCGGGCACGGTGGTGACCACCCGCTACGAAATCCGGGCCGGCGCCGAGCTTGCTGCGATCAGCACGAGCGTCAGCATCCTGCGCGGTGTCGCCGTCAACGGCCACAATCACCCGGAAGACGCAGAGGCGCCATGGCCCGCTTTCGAAGCGGCGGGCGAGCCGCGCCCCCTGCTCACAAGCCGGGGCTTTCCGCACCAGTATTCGGAGTGCGCCGAGATCTGGAACCCGATCCATACCGAGCGAGCCGTCGCCCTGGCCGCCGGGCTGGAGGATATCCTGATCCACGGCACGGCGCTTTGGGCCCTGGCCGGTCTGGCCTTGACCCCACCGGGCGGGCGGCTGACCCGCCTTGCCGCCCGCTTCCGTGCCCCTGCCTGGGCCGGCCAGCCGATGGCGCTGCTGCCCGGCGCCGCTATCGGACGCCAGAGCCCCTTCCAACTGACCGCGCCCGATGGCCGGCTGCTCTGTGAGGGTTTCGCCGAAACTTGAGGCTGCCCAGGACCGCCAATTGCGATTGTAAGTGAGCGCTCACTTGCATTCAAACCTTCAGTATGGTGTTGTGCCGGCAACGGAGGATGCCCGCATGACCTGGGTTGCCATTTTCGTCCTGACCATCGCGCTGTGGCGCCTCTGGGAGGACCAGAAGGTCCTGCGCCGGCAGGCCGCCGAGCAGAACGAGCGGCTGGAACGACTGGAATTCCCGGTCACCGTTGCTCGTCTTGATCGCCTGAGCGAGGACTGGGGCCCCAAGGCCGTTGCTCCGGAGCCGGCGGAGCCGCCCGTCCCGCCAGAGCCGGAACCCGCCCCGCCGCTGGCCGCCAGCGAGCCGGTGGCCCTGCCCGATCACGTCGAGCCTGAGCCGCCGCGGCCCACCCCGCCCCTACTGCCGGCGCCCGTCCGTCCGCAGCCGCCGCGCATCAACCTCGGAGAACTGCTGGCCGAGCGCGGCCTGGCCTGGCTCGGTGGCGGCGCCCTTGTTCTCGGTGGCGTGTTTCTGGTCGGCTACGCGGCCCAGCAGGGTTGGTTCAATCCGGTTGTACGACTGATCGCCGCCGTCGGCCTGGCCGGGCTGATGCTGGCCGCGTCGGAGGTCCTGCGCCGCCGGCCGGGTCCCAGACGGCAGCCTCTGGCCTCCGCGGTGCTGGCCGGGGCCGGAGCGAGCACGCTCTATGCCACCCTGTGGGCCGCCTACGCCCTGTATCAGTACATCGACGGCGCGGTGGCTGCAGTCCTGCTGCTTGCCGTCTCCGGCCTGCTGCTGGCCCTTTCGCGTGACCGGCGCGAGCCGCTGGGCCTGATGGCCCTGTTCGGGGCCTTCATCGCCCCTCTGATCACCGATTTTGACGCCTGGAGCGATGCCGCTCTGATGCTGCACACCCTCGGCGTGGCGGCCGCCGGCCTGGTCGTCGCCCAACGCCGCCAGTGGGAGGGCGCCGCCCTCGCCGCCAGCGCCGGCGGCCTGGTCCTGCACCTGGCGACCAGCTGGGCCGGCGAGCCGTGGCGACAGGTGCTGACGCCCCTGCTTCTCGTCGCCCTGACCCTGGCCTGGCGTCATCGCCGCACCGGCGAGCCCCACCCTCTTACTGTTGCCATCCTGCCCGTCGCCTTCGGTCTCGCTGGCCTCAGCCTTCTGGTCCTGTTCGGCGCTGTTCGGGACGCCGGCCACATCGCCGGCGGCGTCGGGGCCAGCCTGACCCTGACCGCGATGATCGCCTTCTCGGCCCGGCGTGGCTGGACTAGCGCCTGGCTTCTGGCCGGTCCGACCGCCCTGCTGGTCTGCGGCCTGGCCCTCGATATCGCCATCGGCCACGGTCCGGCCTTGGCCACCGCCCGCGTCGGCGCACTGGTCGCCATCGTCGGCCTCGCCGTCGCCAGCCTGAGCAGCTTCCGACAGCCCCGATTCGACGCCGCCCCGGCTCCCATCGCCATCGGCGCCTTCCTCCTTGCCCAGTTGGCCGGCTTCGGCCTGCCAAGCCTGCCGGGCGCCGGGATGGTGATGCTGGGCGCCCTGCCCGCGCTGGCCGCCGCAGTCTGGCTCGGTCGCCGCGCCGGGCCCGACCGGCATCAGGACGCCTGGACCCTGTCAGCGGCGGCCGGCCTGTTGCTCAGCGTCTTCATCGCTGTGCCAGACTGGAGCCGCCCCGCCGCCTTCGCCGCCATGGCCCTGGCGTTCTCTGTCGCGCAGCGCCGCCTGAGGTGGCTGGGACTGAGCATCGCCGCCATGGCCGCCGTCGGCCTGGCCAGCTCCGCCGCCCTGGCCCCCGACTTCGTGCTGACCGCGCTGGAAAGCGCCGGTGGGGCCGGCCGCGCCGTCGCCGCCTGCCTGATCGGGGCCGCCCTGGCCGCCCTGGCCGCCTGGCGGCTGGTTCCAGCGCCGCCCATCAGCGCAGGGCGTCAGGTGCTGGCCGCCGCCGGTGTGGGTCTGGGCCTGATCGGCGCCTTCCTCGCCCTGCGCTTCGCCGCCGCCGGCGAAAGCCCGGCCATCGGCCTGTTGATGGAATCGGCCTTGCGCACCCTGCTGTTGGCCATGGCCGGCGCCTCGACCCTGCTGATGCTGCGTGAGACAAAGGGAGTCATTGCTCGTTTCGGGCCCCATGTGCTGCTCGGCCTGGCCGTGGCCAGTTTCGTCGTCGGTCCGTTGTTCTGGTTCAATCCCTGGTGGGGCGTCGACGCCGAGGCCATCGAGGCTGTCCCGTTCATCAACACCCTTCTGCTCGCCTATCTGGCCCCCGCTGCAGTGCTCGGCATCGCCGCCACGCGGCTCTATCGTCGACATGCGCTGCAACCTGCCCGCCTCTACGGCGCGGCCGCCGCCTTCGTCGCCTTCCTCTGGGCGCTTCTGGAGCTGCGCCATCTGTTCCACGGCCCGCAGCTGTGGTCGGGCGCGACCAGCTTCGCCGAATGGACAGCCATCGGCCTGTTGATGGTCGCCACGCCCCTGGTCCTGCGTCGCTTCGCCCCCGCGCCGGCCCGCGCCGACGCCGGGGAGGCGGCAAGCCGAATCAGCGTCGTCGCCATGCCTCTGGCCTTCCTCCTGGTCGGAGTGCTGAATGCCCCCTGGTGGGGTCTGGTGAGCGGCCCGCTTGGCGGGCCCTGGATCGCCTTCCCGGCCCTGCTGGGCCTGACCATCCTGGCGGCCCTCAACGGTCGCACCCTGACCGGCACGGGCCGCGAGATGGCCCAGGTCATGGCTGCAGCCTTCGCCCTGGTCACCGTCACCCTGGCGACCCGCTACGGCTTCCACCCGGCCGACCTTCAGGCGACGACGAGCATCGGGCTGGAGACCTGGACCTATTCAGCGCTCTGGGCCCTGTTCGGGGCAGGCCTGCTGGCCCTGGGTTCGGCCCACCGGGAGCGGTCGCTGCGCTGGATGGCGCTGGGCATCCTGTTCTTCACCGCCGGAAAGGTGCTGCTGTTCGACATGGCCAGCCTCGACGGCGTCATCCGCGCCGCCAGCTTCCTGGCGGTCGGGGCGCTGATGGTGGCGGCGGCAGTGCTGGCCCGCCGCCTTGGCCGGCCGACACAGGAGGACGCCTAGAACAGCAACTTGCGCACGGTGAAGGTCACGCTGCGGCCGTTGGGATCGAGGAAGTCGCGCTGGTAGTTGAGCGGCGTCTGGCCGGTGCTGCTCTCGACCTCCTGACGTTCGTCGAAGAGGGTGTTGAACCGCAGCTCCAGCCGGGTTCCCTTCAGCCAGGGGGCGGCCTTCATCAGATTCTCGCGGGCGCCAAGATCGGTGGAGACATCGAAGTTGACGGTCGCGAACGGCTTGAAGGTCAGGTCCGTCCCGCCCACGCCGCCGTCGATCCGGCTCTCGCCGCGCCAGTTCACGGTCAATCCGGCGCCGTTGCCGTCCTTCAACGCCCGCACAAAGCCGAAGATCTCGTCCTGCGCGCCGCGGCCGCTTTCCAGCTGGTCGATGACCGGGAGACCGGGGCGCACCTCGATCTCGTCCTGAATCCTGTGGCGAAGGTTGAGGTGCATGATCACGCGGCCCTGGCCGGGCTGCATGTTGAAGCTGGCGCCGCGAAAGCCGCCGCCTGCTCCGCGCGGGCCGCCGGGCCCGCCCTGCCCCATGACCACCATGCCGCCGCCGCCAGGACCGCCCGGACCACGCGGCCCGCCGCCGGGCCAGCCGCCCGGACGCGGGCCACCGCCCGGTCCGACTCCAGGACCACCCGGGTCACCCGGCCGGCCGCGCCCGCCGGCCGGCGCGGTCGGTTTGCCGAAGGGGAAGCTGTAGAACATGCTGAACCGCACATCCTGCTGCTCGGTGCGGCTGAAGTTCAGCGCCCGGGCGTCGAGGGCGATCAACTGGCCGGAGCCGTCGCGGGTGAAGCGGCCCGGCAGGGCGGCCTCCAGCTCGGGCGTGATGGCGGGGAAGCCGCTGATGGCGTTGTCGGTGCGGGTCCAGACGTAGCTCAGGTTCAGCCGCAGCTCGCGCTTTTCGAACGGCTTCAGGCTGGCGCCGAAGCGGGCCACCTGACGGCTGTCCGCGACCAGACCCGGGTTGCCGCCGGTGACATAGGTCACCAGCACGGTCTGACCGGTGGCGAAATCGAACACCGGCACGTTGGGGGTCGAGAGAATGGGATCGTTCAACTGGCCAACGTCGGGCGCGCCGCGTTCCTGGCTGTAGAAGGCGTTCAGCCCGAAAGGCTCCCAGGGCGACCAGTTGAGGCTGGCGTTGGCGTTGAACAGGCCGCCGAAGTCCGACGCCTCGTAGTATTCCGCGCCGATACTGCCCGACAGCTCTCCCACCCCGCCAAGCGGGCCTTCATCGCGGTTGATCAGGCTGCCGAAGATGTCGGCCTTGCCGTAGAAGCGATCCCGGGACAGCGCCCGGTCAACCCGCACGCCCGAGCGCAGGCTTTGGGATTCCAGCGAGCGGGTATCCCACCCCAGGGTGATCACCGACTGCACCGGTCCGGCCGGCAGGTCGAACAACCGACCTGCGAGCATCAGTTCCAGCGAACCGGTGCTGTTGACCGAGTTGGCGGTGTCGGCGGGCAGGAGGGCGAGGCCGGCAAGGTTTCCGAAGGGGTTGGCGGTCAGCGCGCCGGCGTTCAGCTGGCTCTGGAAGGCGGCGGCGGAGTAACCGCGTCCCGTCCGCGTATCGCTCTGCACCCGGTTGTAGTCGCCGGGCAGGGTCCAGCGCCAGTCGCCGGCGACATAGCCATCCACCACGATCCCGGCCCTGGCGGTCAGGACATCGCTGGTGCGGGTCAGGGCGCCCGGCGCATCGACATAGCGGAACAGCTGAACGTCGTCCGCGAACGGCGAGTAGGGATTGGCCGACGGCAGGATCAGGGCGACGCCCGGCAGACCGAGGTAGGACAGGCTCGAGCGGTCCTGCACCGAGGCGCTCAGCGTCGCCTGGGTCTTGCCGTCGAGATCATGGGCCACCGAGCCCTCGATCTGGAAGCGCTCGACATCCGGCGAGAGGGTGCGGAAGGCGGTGAGGTCATCAGTGCGGGCGGTCCCGGCGCCGGCCTGGAAGTCCGCCAGGACCGGCGCCCCATTGCCCCGCGGCGCGGCCGCCACGATGACGGGACTGCCGGCCAGCGCCGACAGCGCCGGATCGATCTCGCTTCCGTACGGCAGGCCGGTGACATTGCCGGCGAGGTCAAACGGCCGGCTGCCGGGCTCGCGGACGATGTCGCGTTCGTCCTCGAACAGGGCGGTCTGCCGCTCGTACTCGAGATCCAGGTTCCAGCGGTCGCCCTTGTAGACCTGGAAGAAGGTCCCGCCGATCTTGCCCCGATCAGCGCCGCCCTGGGTCGGACCGCCGCCCTCCAGCCGGCCCGTCGCCTGACGGAAGACGGGCTTGAGGACGACGTTGATCACCTTCTGGTCGACCGGGTAGCCGTAGGACAGCGCCACCTGCTCGGGCAGGATGTCGGTGCGCTCGATGGCCTCGCTCGGGATACTGCGGGTTTCCTGGAAGCCGGAGGTGCGCCGGCCGTTGAGCAGGACGATCGGCTGGCCACCGCCGCGCCCGCTCGACGAGGCGGTCAGCGACGCCAGTTGCTCGACGAGTTCGCCGATGTTGTTGGCGCCCAGCGCCTTGATATCCTCTTCGCTGAGCGTGACTTCCGGCTCGACGTCGACGGTGACGCTGCCGCGCGGCCGCACGCCCATCACCTCAACGGCGGTGACATCGCCTTCGACCTCTTCCGGCAAGGGAGCGGCCGCCGGCTGCGGCGGAGCGGTCGTCTGGAGAACGCTGGCCGCGAGGGCGGTCAACAGGGTGGCGGCGAGCGTCATCGAGTTCAGACTTTTTGGTAAGCGGGAGGACCGTCGGGCGGGAAGTAGCCCTACCCGCCGACATTGCAATGCCTCACAGCCTTACGGCCAGATTGTGGCTCTGCGTTACACGCCTGTAACGCGAGCGATTGCCCCGACCGGCTTCAAAAATTTACGCCTGATTAACCATAAAGTCCGAACCTGCTCCCGTCTTCCTTGAAGACACCCCACCATCACCGACTTTCAAAAGCCCGGCCCACAAGCCGGGCTATTTTTTCGTTCTCCAGACGCTTGCATGGTCCGCCCTCCCGGCATATACGACGCCTCCTTCCACCGTGATCCTCGATAGCTCAGTTGGTAGAGCAGTCGGCTGTTAACCGACTTGTCGCAGGTTCGAGTCCTGCTCGGGGAGCCACGGAAGACTTTCGCGCCACGCGGCGCGGCCCTCCTCTACATCCCGGATCAGCCAAGCGCTTCAAGCTGCTGGCATCGCGACGCGCCTCTTTGGCCGCCTCCAGCGCCATTCCAAACGATCGTCAAGGCAGCGCCACGAGGGATACCCCCCTCAGTCGACCGCCACCGTGTAGTTCAAGGCCAGACGGCCGCCGTCCGGGTAGAGGGTCTGGCCGGTGAAATAGCTGGCGTCCTCGCTGGCCAGGAAGACGGCGACCTTGCCGATTTCCTCGGGCTCGCCGAAGCGCTTCAGCGGCGTGCGGGACAGGATTCCCCGGGCCGCGTCGGGACTGTTGATCACGCCCTTGAGGATATCGGTGGCGATGGTCCCCGGCCCGATGGCGTTGACCCGGATGCCGTGCGGCGCAAGGCCCAGCGCCATCACCTTGGTCAGCTGGTTGATCGCGCCCTTGCTGGTCACATAGGCGAGTTGGGCGGGGATGGCCATCACCGCGTTGATCGAGCTCATGTTGATGATCGCGCCCTTCAGGCCCGCCGCCACCATGCCCTGCGCCACCGCCTGGCCGATGACGAAGGCGGCCCGGATGTTGACCCCCATCACCCGGTCGAAGTCCTCGAGCCTGGCGGTCAGGATGTCCCCGGCCGCCAGGATGCCGGCGTTGTTGACCAGCAGGTCGATGGGCCCGATGGCCTCACCCGCGGCCTTGACCGCCGCCAGCGCCGCCTCGGCGTCGCCGACATCGCAGGCCAGGCCCACGGCCTTCCGGCCGGTCTCGGCGGCGATGGCCGTGGTGGCGGCTTCCACGCCCGCCTGGTCAATATCAAGCAGGACCACGTCCGCCCCTTCGCGGGCGAAGGCCTGGGCGCAGGCCAGGCCGATTCCGTGGGCGGCGCCGGTGACCAGCGCCTTGCGACCGGCGAGCTTCACCTACCAGACCCCCGTGTTCGGCATCGAGGCCCAGGGCTCCTGCGGCGGCAGGTTCGGGCCCTTCTGCAGGAGTTCGATGGAGATGCCGTCCGGCGAGCGGACGAAGGCCATGTGCCCGTCGCGCGGCGGCCGGTTGATGGTCACCCCGCCGTCGGCCAGGCGCTGGCAGGCGGCGTAGATGTCGTCGACCGCATAGGCCAGGTGGCCGAAGTTGCGGCCGCCCTGATAGTCCTCGGGGTCCCAGTTGTGGGTCAGCTCGACCATCGGCCCCTTGCGCTGGCCGGCCAGTTCGACGTCGTCCGGCGCGGCCAGGAAGACCAGGGTGAAGCGGCCGCCCTGGTTATCGTAGCGGCTGACCTCGGCCAGGCCGAGCTTGTTGCAATAGAAGTCGAGCGCGGCGTCGAGGTCTTTCACGCGGACCATGGTGTGGAGGTACTGCATCGGAGGCTCCTGTCTTCGGCGGTTTACCTAGCGCGCGGCCGGGCGGGAGTCAGCCGGGGTCATCGAAGCGGACCTACATTATAGCAGGGCGTCCCGGCGTCGAGACAGGGAAACGAGCCTAAGCGACTGTTTTGGCGTGCCTTCCCGGTAGGTCGATGCGCTGCGAATGTAGCTCGGGGCGTAGGTCGGGGCGTCACCGGTTGTCAGTGTTTGTAGCCCGGCGGGAGGTCGATCGGGGCTACAGCGACCGGCCGACGCGGGCGGAGGGTTCGATGGTCGGCCGAAAATCACATGAACATGTCTAGACATATTCAATAAGTAATTGAAATCGCTTATGTAACAGCGGCTCTCTTTCGGTACTCAGGGCGGTCGTAGAGGCTGCCGGAGACCACTTCGCCCAGGATGTCGGCGGCGCGGGCGACCTGGGCGAAGCTTAGGGTCAGGGGCGAGAAGCCGAAGCGGGCGATGTCGGGATCGCGGAAGTCGCCGATGACGTTTCGGGCGATCAGGGCCTGGACGATGGCGTAGCCGTCCGGGTGGGAGAAACTGACGTGGCCCCCGCGCTGGCTGGCTTTTCGGGGGGTGACGAGCCGCAATTCCGAGGCCGCGGGCCCCGCTTCGACGCGGCTGATGAAGAGGTCGGTCAGGGCCGCCGCCTTGGCCCGGAGGGCCTTCGGGCCGGCCCGGACGCTGAGCGCCACGCCGCACTCCAGCGCACTGACGCCCAAAATGGGCGGTGTGCCACAGGCGAAGCGTTCGATGCCGCAGGAGGGGTCGTAAGCGTCCTGGAAGGTGAATGGCGCCGAATGTCCCATCCAGCCCGACAAAGGAGAGACCAGGCTGTCCTGATGGCGGCGGGCGACGAACAGGAAGGCCGGAGCCCCCGGTCCGCCGTTCAGGTACTTGTAGCCGCAGCCGACGGCGAGGTCGGCGTTGCAGCCGTTCAGGTCAACCTCCAGCACACCGGCGCTGTGGCTGAGGTCCCAGATGACCAGCGCGCCGACCGCATGGGCGGCCGCGGTCAGCCGGGCCATGTCGCGGATGCGGGCGGTCTTGTAGTGGGCGTGGCAGAGGACGAGGAGCGCCACCTCTTCGGTCAGGGCCGCCTCGATCTCGTCGGCGGGGCGCAGTTCGAGGCGGCGGCCCTCGCCAAGCGTCCGGATGGTCCCTTCCAGCATGTAGAGGTCGGTCGGGAAGTCGCCGGGTTCCGACAGCACCACCTTGCGGTCCGGGCGCGCCTGCATGGCGGCGACGGCCAGCTTGAACAGGTTGGCCGAGGTGGAGTCGGCGACGATCACCTCGCCCGGTTCCGCCCCGATCAGCCCTGCGATGGCGTCGCCGACCCGGCGCGGGGCGCCCATCCAGTCGTGGTCGTTCCAGCCGCGGATCAGGCTGTGGCCCCACTGCTGCTCGACGACCTCGACCATGCGAAGCCGCGCGGTCCTGGTCAGGGGGCCAAGGGAATTGCCGTCGAGGTAGAGCAGCCCCTCGGGGATCTCGAACTCTTCGCGCAGCGCCGCCAGCGGGTCGGCGGCGTCGAGGGCGGCGATTTTGGCGTCGGTCATGGCTTCAACTCACGCAACACGGCCCGCACCGGCGAGGCGTCCAACCCGACCAGCGGCAGCGGCAGGGCAATCAGTTCATAGTCCCCAGGAGGTGGCTCGGTCAGCACCAGGCCTTCGAGAATGGCCATGCCCCGGGCCGCCACCCGGCGGTGGGCGTCCATGGTTTTGGAGGTTTCCGGGTCCAGAGAGGCCGTATCGACGCCGATCAGACGGACCCCATGGTCGGCCAGCAGGTCGATGGTCGCCGGGGCGATGGCCTTGAAGTCGCTGTCCCAGGCATGGTGCGGAAACGCCTCATAGGTGCGCAGCACCACCCGCTCCGGAACCCCGTCCAGGGCGCCGGCGACGTCGGCGGGTTCGATTCGCGGTCCGGCCGCGCGCACGTCAATCAGTCGGCAGGGCCCGAGATAGAGGTGCAGATCGACCGCCTCGGCCGTCACCCCGTCGGCGTCATAGTGAAACGGCGCGTCGCCGTGTGTGCCGGCGTGAACCGACTGGCTGAAGCGGCCGACATTGACCGGCGTCCCCGGGCCCATGCTCCAGACACCGCCGCTCTCGAACGGCGTATCGCCCGGCCAGGTGGGCATTCCGGGGCGAAGGGGCTGGGTGATGTCCCACAGTCGGGCGGTCATGGATGTGCTTATGGGACGGCAGCACGGCGATGGAAAGGCCCGCAAGCGGGGCGCCACTCCGGCCATGGAAGCTGGACGATAACGTCCATTCTGTCCGGAATTTCATTTCTCAAAGGCGGTGCGAGCGGTTATCAGAACACTGTTCAGATTAAGTCTTGGGAAATAGGCGCGCCCGACGCGACAGGTCGGCTGCGCCCATAGGGCCGGTTATGCAGATCAAACAATCTCACCTCGTTGCCTTGGGCATCCTGGGCTTCGTGCTGCTGCTTTTCATCGGCGGCGGCATCTGGGGCATGGTCACCAAGAAGCCCGAGGCCAAGGCCGAGGCCGCGCCCCAGGCCATCATGGTCACGACCCGCCTGGTTGAGCCGGAGCTGCGCCCTGGGGCCATCATCCTGCGCGGCCGCACGGAAGCGGCCCGCGCCGTCATCGTCCGCGCCGAAACCGCCGGCCCGGTCGCCGCCGTGCCGGCCGCCGAGGGCAGCTTCGTGCGTCGCGGCGCCATCCTGTGCCGCCTGTCGGTCGACGCCCGCCAGGCCTCGCTCGACCAGGCCCGCGCCGCCCTGAAATCCCGCCAGCTGCAGATGCAGGCCTCGCAGCGCCTGGCCACGCAGGGGTACCGCTCCCAGACCCAGGTCCTGCAGGACCAGGCCAACCTCGACGGGGCCATGGCCGCCGTGCGCCAGGCCGAAGTGCTGCTGAGCCAGGTCAACATCCGCGCCCCGTTCAGCGGCGTCTTCGCCCGCCGCGAGGCCGAGGTCGGCAGCTATCTGGCCCCCGGCGGCGCCTGCGGCACCATGCTGGAGCTGGACCCGCTGATCATCGTCGCCGACCTGGCCGAGAGCCAGATCGGCAAGGTGCGCGTCGGCGAGTCGGCCACCGCCGTCCTGACCACCGGCGAAACCCTGAGCGGCCGCATCCGCTTCGTCGCCCGCGACGCCGATCCGCAGACCCGCACCTACCGGGTCGAGGTCGTCGTCTCCAACCCGGGCAGCCGCGCCCGCTCCGGCCTGTCGGCCGACGTGCGTATCGCCACCCCGGTGTCGTCGGCCCACCGCCTGCCCTCCTCGGCTCTGGTGCTGGGGTCGGACGGTCGTCAGGGCGTTCGCCACGTGGTCGGGGCCGGCCAGGTGGTGTTCACCCCGATCGAGATTCTTGATCAGGGCGCCGACGGCATCTGGGTCAGCGGGCTTGAGGGCCCGATCAACCTGATCGTCGCCGGCCAGGCCTTCGTCAACGAGGGCCAGACGGTCCGCGTCAAGGCCGAGACCGCCGCGCCGGCGCCGGCTGTCGTCGCTCCCGCGAAGGCCGCCAGCCAATGATCTCCGCTCTGATCCATGCCGCCATCCGGCGGCGCAAGGTGGTGCTGGGCGTGGCGGCGGTTCTGTCCGTCTTCGGCCTGGTCACCTATCTCAACCTGCCCCGTGAATCGGCGCCGGACATTCCGGTGCCCTTCGTCAGCATCCAGGTGCCCTACCCCGGCGTCTCGCCGGAGGACGCCGAGCGGCTGCTGGTCCGTCCGCTGGAGACAGAACTTCAGTCCCTTGAGGGGCTGAAGGAGATGAACGGCGTGGCGGTGCAGAACGCCGCCCTCATCTACCTGGAGTTCGACCCCAGCTTCGACGTCGACAAGGTGCTGCAGGACGTGCGCGCCAAGGTCGACATGGCCCGGGGGCGTTTCCCGCCTGACGCCGAAGAGCCGATCATCTCCGAGAACAACGTCAACGACGACCCGTTCATCGGCATCATGATGTTCGGCGCGGCGCCCGAACGGACGATGTTCCAGACGGCGCGCGAGCTGCAGGACCGACTCGAGAGCCTGCCCGGCGTGCTGCGCACCGACCTTGGCGGCGGGCGTGAGGAGTTGCTGGAAGTCACCATCGATCCGGCCCGGATGCAGGCGGCCAACGTCAGCGCCACCGAGCTGTCGCAGGTCATCGGTCGCAACAACCAGCTGATCCCGGCCGGCAACCTGCGGACCAAAGACACCGAGTTCGCGGTCAAGATCCCCGGCGTCGTCGAGAAGCCGGAAGACATTCTGGCCTTGCCGATCAAGCGCAACGGCGACCGGCTGATCACCGTCGGCGACATCGGCGAGGTGCGCCGCACCTTCAAGGATCCGGGCCGCATCACCCGCTTCAACGGCCAGCCGACCTTCTCCATCGACGTGGTCAAGCGCTCCGGCGCCAACATCCTCGACAGCGTCAAGCAGGTCCGCGCCGCCGTGGCCGAGGAACAGAAGCGCTGGCCCGAAACGATCCAGGTCGCATACACCTTCGACGAAAGCGAGTTCATCGAGCGCAGCCTCTCCATCCTCGAGAGCGGGCTGATCATCGCCACCATCCTGGTCATGACCATCATCGTCGGCAGCCTGGGCGTGCGTCAGGGGATCATGGTCGGGCTGTCGATTCCGGTCTGTTTCATGATCGGATTCCTGCTTCTGCAGATGTTCGGCCTGACCCTGAACCAGATGGTCATGTTCGGCCTGGTGCTGGCGGTCGGGATCCTGGTCGACGGGGGCATCGTTGTCGTCGAGTACGCCGACCGGAAGATGGCCGAGGGCATGGACCGCGAGGAGGCCTTCGCGGCCGCCGGCACGCGCATGTTCTGGCCGGTGGTCAACGGCACGCTGACGACGCTGTGCGCCTTCGTGCCCTTCCTGTTCTGGAACTCCATCCCCGGCAAGTTCATGAGCTTCCTGCCCATCACCCTGATGATGGTGCTGGGCGCCTCGATCTTCGTCGCCCTGATCTTCACCCCGGCGCTGGGCTCGATCATGGGCCGCAAGGCGGGGGTGGATGAGCATCACCTGGAGGAGATCCGCAAGTCGGAGCATGGCGATCCGCGCCAGATGGACGGCTTCATGGGCTGGTACGCCCGCGTCCTCTGGTGGTCAGGCCACCACCCCTTCCGGGTGACCGGGGCGGCGCTGGTGATCCTGGTGATCATTGGCGTCCTGTTCTTCGGCCAGAAGCACCGCACCGAATTCTTCCTCGACCAGGACCCCGAGTACGCGACCGTCTACGTCAAGGCGCGGGGCAACCTGACGCCGGAATCGGCCAACATCCTGGTCAGCCAGGCCGAACAGCGGCTGCAGGGCGTCAAGGGCATCAACTCGCTCTACGTCTCGGCCGGCAAGATGGGCAGCGGCGGCTTCGGCGGGCCGCCCGCCGACTCCATCGGTCGCATCCAGGTCGACTTCGTCGACTTCGAGGAGCGCAAGGCCCTGGGCCTGCGCGGCAAGGATATCGCCAACACGATCCGCGAGCGCGTGTCCGACCTGCCCGGCGTGTTGACCGAGGTGCGCCTGCCGCAGGGCGGTCCGCCCCAGGGCAAGGACGTCCAGGTCGAGATGCGCGGCTCCGATCCCGCCGCCCTCAACCGCGCCGCCGACCTGGTGAAGGCCAAGCTGGCGAACGATCCGCAACTGATCGCGCAGGAGGACAACCGCGCCTCGCCCGGGATCGAGCTGAACCTGACCATCGACCGCGCCGCCGCCGGTCGCTACGGCGTCGACGTGCTGTCGGTCGGCCAGGCCATCCAGTTCGTCACCACGGGCGTACTGGCCGGCCGCTTCCGGCCGGACGACGCCGACGACGAGCTGGACATCCGCGTCCGCTTCACGCCGGAGAACCGCAACCTCGCCGCCTTCGAGCAGCTGAAGATCACCACCCCCTTCGGGCCGGTGCCGGCCAGCTATTTCATCAAGGAAAAGCCGGGTCAGCAGGTGACCAGCATCCAGCGGCGCGATGGCCAACGCCTGATCCTGCTGCAGGCCAACACCATCGACAAGGTCGCCGCCAACCAGAAGATCGCCGAGCTCAGGCCGTGGCTGGAGAAGGCGCCGATCGATCCGACCGTGCGCTGGAAGTTCAGCGGCTCCGACGAAGAGGGCGCGGAAGCGGCCAAGTTCTTCGCCGTCGCCATGCTGGCCACCCTCTGCATGATGGCCGTGATCCTGCTGTGGCAGTTCAACAGCTTCTACGGGATCGTGGTCACCCTGTCGGCCGTCGTCCTGTCAGTGTTCGGGGTGTTTCTGGGCGTGGTCGTCAATGTCGCCCACACCTTCGACTACATCTCGGTGATCATGATGGGCACAGGGGTCATCGCCCTGGCCGGGGTCGTGGTCGGCCACAACATCGTGCTGGTCGACACCTTCTATCAGCTACGCAGGCAAGGCTATGAGCCGGACGAGGCGGCCATGCGTTCGGCCGTCCAGCGGTTCCGGCCGGTCATGCTGACCACGGTGGTGACCGTCATCGGCCTGCTGCCGCTGATGTTCGAACTGCACCCCAACTTCCGGGGCCTGCATTTCGAATACAAGGCGCCGGGTTCGGAAGGGTGGGTCCAGCTGTCGGCGGCGGTGGTCTGGGGCCTCAGCTTCTCGACCCTGCTGACCCTGTTCCTGACCCCGGCCGCCCTGGCCGCGCCGAAGACGCTGGTGCGGTGGTTCGCGAACATCTGGAACCTGCTGTTCCGGAATGTTCCCTGGGAAAACCGGGTCCGCCAGGGCGATACGGTGCGCATGGACGAAAACGCCGGCGGGGTTTGAGAGCCCTTTTGAAGGTGGCGCGGGAGGTGCGTGCTTCGACACGCGGCCTGCGGCCGCTAATCAGCATGACGAACGGTGGTGGAAAGCTCCCTGTTCGTCATCCTGAGTAGCCCGCGCAGCGGGCGTGTCGAAGCACGCACGGACCTCTACAGCGTCGCCGCGTTGAAGGTATCGCAGGCCGCCGGATCACCCGCCTCATACCCGGCGCGGAACCAGCGCATGCGCTGCGCCGCCGTGCCGTGGGTGAAGGCGTCCGGGACGACGCGGCCCTGGGTCTTCGACTGGATGGTGTCATCGCCGACCGCCGAGGCGGCGCCGAGGCCGTCGATGATGTCCTGGGCGTTGAAGCGCAGGCCGCCGCCGGCCTGGGTCCCGGCCCGCGCCGCCCAGACGCCGGCGTAGCAGTCGGCCGGAAGCTCGAGCCGCACCGCGCCGCTCTCGGCGCCGCGCATGCCCTGCCGCTGGGCCGTCTGCATGGCCCCCTGCTGGTTCTGCAGATGGTGACCGATCTCATGGGCGATGACATAGGCGCGGGCGAACTCACCGCTGGCTCCGAACCGGCTCTCCAGGTCGTTCCAGAAGGTCAGGTCGAGATAGATGCGCTTGTCGGTCGGGCAGTAGAAGGGACCCATCGCCGCCTGGCCGCCGCCGCAGCCGGTCAGGGTGGCGTTGTCGTAGAGCACGACGCCGGCCGGCCGCTCGTACTTCTGGCCATAGATGGCCGTCCAAACCTCGGCGTTGGACTGCTCGACGATATCGACGAACTGGCCGGCTTCGTCCCGCGGCGTGCCGCGCTTGCCTTCCTGCACCGGCTGAGCGCCGCCGCCGACGCCGCCGACCAGGTCCATGGCCTGTTGCGGGTCCATGTCGAAGACGAAGACCCCGATCAGAACCGCAGCGATGCCCAGGATGCCGATCCCGCCGCCGACCACGGCGCCGCCGCCCATGCCCCGCCGGTCTTCGATATTGCCGCCCCGGCGGCCGCCGCGCCATTCCATGTGGAGGTCTCCCAGCCCGTTTCAGCGCACAGTGACCTGATTAGGGGCGGTGCGTCCACAGGAACGCGGGTGAGGCGTCTCCGATCCTTCTCCCGGCGAGCGGGAGAAGGGCGCGCCGTTGCTCAGTTCGCTTCGACCTTGAACCGCAACAGCTGTTTCGCCGGCGCATCCCACTCGGGATCCAGCGTTTGAGCCTTGCGGTAGTCCAGCCAGGCCGCCCTGGCGTCGCCGAGACCCTCCTGGGCAATGGCGCGGTTGTAGTAGGCCTTGGCCGGTTCATCGACGCCAAGCCGGATGCCCTGGTCGATCTGCGCCAGGGCGCCGGCATAGTCGCGGTCCGCCATCCGCAGCACGCCGCGGTTGACGAAGGCCTCGCCCAGTTCCGGGGACAGGCGGATGGCGTCCTCGAAGTCCCGGGCCGCATCGTTGTAGGACTTGCCGCGCATGAGCATCACGCCCCGGTTGACCAGGGTGCCGGCGCGGTCACGGGTCGCCAGCGCTTCGTTCAGGGCACGTGTGCAGGTCTCGACGGAGGCCCGGTCCGCCTTGCCGCGGAAGGCCGCCTTGGAGCAGGCCGGCGCCAGGCCTTCGCCCAGCACCAGGACTGACGCGCCGGCGGAGGAAGCCGCCGCCAGCGCCATCAGCAGGCCCGAGAGGATCACGGGCGTTGTCTTCACTTGCGGGTCACCTGGAAGCGGGTGAGCTGCAGCTGCGGCTCCTTCCAGTCCGGGGCCAGGGCGATGGCCTGTTGATAGGCCAGGTAGGCCTGTTTCGGGTCGCCCATGGCCTCATAGGCGATGGCCCGGTTGTACCAGGCCTTCTCGGGCTCATCGACGCCGAGCGCCATGCCGCGATCGATCTCGGAGAGACCCTCGGCATACCTCTGCTCGGCGATCAGGCTGGCGCCCCAGTTGACGTAGGCTTCGCCCAGGTCCGGTGACAGGCGCAGGGCGTTGGCGAAATCGGTGCGGGCGTCGTCGTATGAGGCGCGGCGAAGTTTGAGGATGCCGCGGTTGACGAAGGTGCCGGCGCGATCACGCTGGCCCATGGCCTGGGTTTCCAGAGCCAGGGTGCAGGTGTCGATGGATTTCAGATCCTGGCGACCGCCGATGGCGGCCTTGGAACAGACCGTCGCCAGTCCCGCGCCGAGCACGAGGGCCGCGCCCGAAGCGGGGGTGGCGGCGATGATGGCAGCTACCGTCAGGGCGGCGGTGGCGAACGCGATTTTACTGGGCATTATGTTTCCTCCCCAGTCTTCGAGTTATGACCATGCGAAACATACCATGCTTCGCAAAACGGTGGCATCACAAATGAACCTGACCCGCTTTCCCCGCGCCCGTTTCGCCCACCTGCCGACGCCGCTGGAACCGGCTCCGCGGCTGGGCGCCGCCCTGGGGATAGATCTGTGGATAAAGCGCGATGACTGCACCGGCCTGGCCGGCGGCGGCAACAAGACCCGCAAGCTGGAGTTCCTGCTGGGCGAGGCGCTGGAGGCCGGGGCCGACACCCTGATCACCCAGGGGGCGGTGCAGTCCAACCATGTGCGCCAGACGGCCGCCGCCGCCGCCCGCTACGGGCTGGGGTGCGAGATCATCCTCGAGGACCGGACCGGCAATCGCAGCCCGGACTATGTGGGCAGCGGCAATGTGCTGCTCGACCGGCTGCTGGGCGGTACGATGCGCACGGTGCCGGCCGACACCGACATGAACGCCGCCATGGCAGAGCTTGCCGGGCAGCTGCGGGCCGAGGGCAAGCGGCCCTACATCATCCCTGGCGGCGGCTCGAACAGCACCGGCGCTCTGGGTTATGTCGATTGCGCGCTGGAGCTGGCCCATCAGGCCAACGCCACGGGCCTGAAGATCGATCGCCTGGTCACCGCCACGGGGAGCGCCGGCACCCATGCCGGCCTGGTCGCCGGTTTCGCGGTCAGCGGCGACGACATACCCATTCTTGGAATCGGCGTCCGGGCGCCGAAGGCGAAGCAGGAAGAAAACGTCTTCAAGCTGGCCGTCGAGACGGCCGCACGCCTTGGCCACGAGGACCGGGTGAAGCGCGAACAGGTCGTCGCCGACTGTGACTTTGTCGGGGCCGGATACGGGCTGATCGACCAGGCGGTGGTGGACGCGCTGAGCCTCGCCGCCCGCACCGAGGGGCTGCTGTTCGACCCGGTCTATACCGGCAAGGCGCTCAAGGGTCTGATCGCGCTGAGCAAGGCCGGCGCCTTCAAGGGGGAGACCGTGGTCTTCCTGCATACGGGCGGGGCGCAGGGGCTGTCCGGCTATCACTACGAGCTGGACGCCGGCCTGGCATGAAGGTGCTGGGCGTCCTCGGCGGCATGGGCCCCGCCGCCACCCTCGACTTCCTGGCCAAGCTGCAGGCCGCCACGCCGGCGGCGCGCGACCAGGACCACATCCGGGTGCTGATGGACCTGAACCCGCAGGTTCCCGACCGCAATGTCGGCGACGGGGCGGCGGGGCCCGTGCTGGCGGCGATGGCGGTGCGCCTGCGGGATGCGGGGGCGGAGGTGCTGGCCATGCCGTGCAACACCGCCCACCTGCATGCCGATGAGATCGCGGCGGCCAGCGCCCTGCCCTTCCTGGACCTGATCGATATCGCCATCGCGGCGGCCGGTGATGCCCGGCGGGTCGGGGTGCTGGGCACCCGGCTGGCGCTGGATCTCTACAGGGACCGGCTGATTGCGGCGGGTCGTGAGCCGGTGCTGCCGACCGACGAGGCCCAGGCGGCCTTCATGGACATCCTCTACCGGATCAAGGCGGGGGAGACCGGACCCACCATACGGGCGCTGATGGCCGCCTGCGCCGGCGGGCTTGAGCAGCAGGGGGCGGAAGTGGTGATCGCCGGCTGTACGGAAGTCCCGCTGGTGCTATCGGGCGAAGATCTCGCCGTGCCGCTGATCGACGGTTCGGCGGAACTGGCCAGGGCCTGCGTCGCCGCCTGCCGCTGAGTTCCCGCGTCAGTCCCAGCGTTCCTGGATGCCGTGAACCTCCAGCCAGGGGTGGGCGCGGCTTTCGTAGACGGTGCGGATCGGCGGCTGGAACGTCGGGTCGGCGAAGGCGCCGACGGCCACGGCCGTGACGCCGGGAAACTCCCGCGCGCGCCACAGCACGGTCGAGCCGCAGGTCGGACAGAACTGGAAGTCGGCGGTCGTGCCCTCATCCCCCGTCCGCGACCACTGCGCGCTCTGCCCCTCGACAGTCACCTTGTCGTTGTCGAACCGCGCCGTCAGGCCGAAGGCGCTGCCCGTCCGCTGCTGGCAAGCCAGACAATGGCAGACGCTGACGCGCACCGGTTCTCCTTCGCAGTGCACCTTCAGGGCGCCGCAGGAACAGCTTGCCGTCCGCGTCACGCGCGGAACACGGGCTTGTCGCCAAGCACCGTCGCCCGGGTCATGATCCGGCGGTGCGGCAGGAAGTCGTCGACGGCCCTGTGCTGAGTGTTGCGGTTGTCCCAGAAGGCCACGTCGCCCGGCCGCCAGCGCCAGCGGACGACGAACTCCGGCTGCTGGATGTGGTTGTTGAGGAAGGCCATCAGGGCCTTGGACTCCTCGCGCCGCAGGCCCTTGATCCGCCGGGTGAACACCGAATTGACGAAGATGCCGGGCTCGCCGGTCTCCGGATGGGTGCGGATGACCGGGTGGGTGACCGGCGGGTTGGCGGCCACGGCCTTTTCGTACTTCTCGCGGCCGGCCTGCGATCCGGCCAGCCCCTCGGCGGTGAAGGCGAACGAGAAATCGTGAACGGCCTCAAGGCCTTGCAGGAACTTCTGCATCGGCTTTGAAAGCGCGTTGTAGGCGGCCGTCATCGAGGCCCACATGGTGTCGCCACCGACCGGAGGCAGCTGCCGCGCCGCCAGGATCGAGCCCATCGGCGGGGTGTCGATGAAGGTGACGTCGGTGTGCCAGAAGTTGTTGTCTGTGGGGTTATTGACGTGATTGTCGATGATCATGATCTCCGGGTGGCCTTCGTCCCGGTCGTAGAGCGGATGCACATGCAGGTCGCCGAAGCGGGCCGCGAAGTCGCGCTGCTGGGTCGGTGTGAAGTCCTGGCCTTCGAAGAAGATGACCTGGTGTCTGAGCAGCGCGGCCCGAATGTCGCCGATCAGGTCGTCGCTGGCCGGCTCGGCCAGATTGACCCCGCGCAGCACCGCCCCGATGGCCGGCGACAGAGGCTCGATGTCGAGCACGTTGGAGCGGGTCATGCGGCGTCTCCCCTGATCTTTGCTCACTATGCCTCGCGGCGGTCCCGTCGCCCAGAGGCTCAGACCTTGCCCACCGGCGGGTCCTCGGCCACGTCAACCGGCGTGGTCCGTACAAAGGCCGGCACGGCCTCGACCGCCCCCCCCGCCTGTTGCGCCCGCAGCTCGGCCTGCACCAGATCGTGCGCCACCTTGTCCAGCTTGTGGCCGCTGATCAGCCAGGCGGCCACAACCCCCACCCCGGCCGGCAGGACGGCGAACATGCCGCTTAGCGTATCGAGCGCCAGCTTGCTGTTCTCCGCCCCGGCCTCGGCCTTGAAACCGACCGCGGCGAGCACGAACAGGCTGCCGCCGACAGCGAAGGTGGTGCCAATCTTGACGCTGCCGGCGAGCAGGGAGAACAGCATGCCGGACAGGTCGACGCCGGTGCGCAGTCGAACCACGTCGGCAACGTCGGCCATCATCGAGCGCAACAGAATGCCGCCGGCCGAGAACGGCAGGCCGGCGACGAACATCACCATCGTTCCGATCAACGCGCCGGTTGGCGCCACCAGCACCCCGACCTGGACCACCGCATAGAACAGCGCCGCCGACATCAGGGCCCGGTGCTTGCCGATCTTCTTGGCCAGCAACGTCCACAACGGTGCGCCGGCCAGGGCGCCCAGGAAATAGAACAGCAGCATGGAGGCGGTATCGCCCCGGTCGTAGCCGCGCACGCTCTCGAAATAATAGAACAGGAGGGTGCCGGCGATGGTCGGCGCGGTGCCGATGACGATGTCGACGGCCAGCACCCGCAACACCGTCGGCTCCTTGATCATCACCCAGTAGTGCCGCCAGTTGATGCGGCTCTGGCCGCTCGCGGTCTCGGGCTCGGGCATGACGCTGAGCGCCAGGGCGATGGTCAGCGGCAGCGCGGCGATCACGAACCAGCCCATGGCATGCACGCCGGCGGTGTCGCTGCCGCCCAGCTTCCCGACGATCACCGGCAGCGTGAGGATGAACAGCATCCCGGCCACCGTCAGCCCCTGCCACCAGCCGTAGATGCGTGAGCGCTCGTGGTATTGCGTGGCCGCCTGCGAGGCCCAGGCCATCATGCTGAGTTGACTGGTCGACTGACCGATCCCGACGACGATCAGCCACAGGGTCAGATAGGCCGCCCCGACGCCGACCTTGGCCATGAAGAGGTTGTAGATCGCCAGCATGGCGATCGGACAGCCGATCACCACCCACGGCTTGAAGCGGCCCCACGGGGTGCGAACCCGGTCGATCAGGCTGCCGAAGGCGGGATCGAACCCCAGGTCGAAGAGGCGGATCAGGATGGCGGCCGCGCCGACCGCCGCCATGTCGACCCCCAGTTCCTTGGTATAGTAGTTGGGCAGGTAGATGGTCAGCGGCAGCATCATCGCCGACAGCGGGATGGCCGGGCTGGCAAAGGCGGCGAGACGCCAGCCTGGGTGTTTCTCGGCAGCCATGAACGCGGCGTTCCCCCTGATTTTGGGGTCATGTTGAACGCTTGTTTGAGGCCCGGCAAGCGTGCCTGCCCCCTTTTCGGGAGGCGCGTGGAGAGCGGGTTCACCTCAAGCTCGCGTTCGAGGCTGAAGGGCTTCGACAGACGGGGGGACCGGCCGATGACCACCACCTATTCAAAACGCGAGAACGCCTTCGAAAAGGGCGAGCATGTCTGGTCCGTCGAGGACGACTGCCTGATCTGGACCCAGCCGTCCGGCGACAGCCTGACCCTGCTGTGGAAGGACGTCGGCGCCGTACGAGCCGCCTTCACGCCCAGCCGCCTGAAGCGCTGGCGGCACGTCTTCGAGCTGACCACACGCAAGGGCTCCCGGCTGCTGATCGACAATGGTCACTTCAGGACGGTCGGCGATTTCGAGGACCGCTCCGTGACCTTCATCCCCTTCGTCCTCGCCTGCCTCGACCGGGTCATCGCCCACGCCCCGGACGCGAAAGCCTCGGTCGGAGACAGTCCGGGCAGCTACCTGGCCCAGCTGACGTTCGCCGGGTCGATGCTGGCCCTGATGGTCTATGTGCTGATCGTGCTGCCGACCCCGATGGGCTGGCTGATCATTCTGAAGCTGCTGTTGATCGCGGCGATGATCCCCCTGGCGATCCGATGGGCGATCCGCTCCAGGCCTCGCAAGGCGCCCCTGACCCTGGGCGGCCTGTTGCCAGGCCTGCCAGGATTGGCCGGCAACTGGCCATAACCCTGCGGGTTCCAGATCGCGACTTCGTCCGATCATTCTCATGAAGTGACGACAGGCAGACCGCCATGCGCCGCTCCACAGTCGCCCCGGAGCACAGCTATTGCGGCAACACTGTCGCAAGCAGGGTCCGCTTCGAAAAGACGGAAGTCGCAGTCTCAAAAGTCACCGCGACCATTGGAACCGAAACCCATGCCTTCGAGTTCCGCGCAACCAAAACCTACCATGGCTACACTTCAGGCGTTGATCCATTCGGTGAGGCCCTCACGCCGGCAGACCTCGATGAACCCCGGCCGCGCCCGCATGCGGGTCACGTAAGGGCCGAGGTTCGACCACCCGGTCGCCGGCCGGTCCATGTTGCGTGACCAGCGCATCAGCATGGTGGCCAGGAAGTCGACTGTCGTCAGCGCCTCGCCCAGCAGATAGGGCCGGCCGTCGGCCAGCATGCCGTCCAGCCGCTCGAAAACGCCCTCGATCCGCAGCCTGGCGAGCGCCTGCACCGCTTCGGCGCCGGCGGGGTCACCATCCTTGTCGGCGTAGAACCAGTCCCGCATGGCCGGCGACAGGCCATTGGCCAGCAGCAGCATGGCCTCCATCCAGGCCGCGCGGGCGGGTGAGCCCACGGCCGGGGAAAATCCGCCCTCCGGATGCCGCTCGGCCAGCAGCATCAGAAGGGCCGCCGATTCGCTGACCGGCGCGCCGTCGACGACCAGGGTCGGCACCCGACCGGACGGATTGAGCTCGAGATAGGCCGCCGAGCGCTCGGCCTTGATGTCCACCCGCTCCGCCTCGAAGGCGAGGCCCAGCTCGATCAGCATCCAGTGAACCGCCAGGCTGGCCGTGCCCGGCGAATAGAACAGCAGATAGCTCATGGATGCCCCGGGTGTGGCCGTTCAAGCGCCGTGGTGCCCCCGGTCGGGCTCGAACCGACACTCCTTGCGGAACCGGATTTTGAGTCCGGCGCGTCTACCAATTCCACCACAGGGGCCCGCGCAAACGGGTCGCGAAGGCCCGGCAATCTAGCGGCGCGATCCTTGGCGTCAACGACGCATCGGGCGTTGCGATAAATCCGCGAAGCAGGCAGGACAGGGCGTGGACGGACCGATGACCTTCAAGCCGCTGAAGTTCCTGCAGTGCCTGCTGACGGGACATCTTTGGCGCAACAGCCGCTCGCGGCGGGGCACCCGCGTCTGCGAGCGGTGCGGCAAGCGCCAGCTCTGACGCCGTCAGCTCGCCGCGATGCGGAGGGCGAGATAGGATACGGTCTTGCCATTGGCGAGCAGGGCCTCGCCCACCGGCTCGAAGCCGAACCCGCGGTGAAAAGCCTCCGAGGCCGGATTGGGCGGGTCGGCGTTGACCTCGCAGACAATCAGCTGGTGACCCGCCGCCCGCGCCTGCGCGATCAGGTCGCCGTACAGCGCGCGGGCCAGTCCCCTGCCCCTCGCCGCCTCGGCGGTGACCACGCGGTCGACGTAGACGAAGCGCTCGTAGCGATCGCGAAACCACAGGAAGTTAGGGCTGTCGTAGTCGGAGTCCTGATCAAAGGTGATCAGCAGCGCGTCGGCCAGCCCGACGCGCCGGGCGACGAAGGCCGCGCCGACCAGCCGCTCCAGTCCGGCGCCATCCAGCAGCGACAGCTCAACGGCATGGGCGTTGTTGAGGGCCAGCAGCGCGCCGGCAAGCACGGGGTCATTGCGAAGCATGGCTGCGTCGAGGGCGCTGATCATGGGCCCGCCGTAGCCGTCCACGCAGGCCGCGTCTAGCGCCCCCCGGCCCCCGACAGCTTGCTCGCCGCCGCCTCCAGCCGCATCAACAGCCGCTTGAGGGTCGCCACCTCGCTGGGAGCCAGGCCGGTCAGCAGGGCCGCCTCATAGGCCTTTGCCAGCGGGGCGATCTCGGCGTGCAGGCCCCGGCCCATGGCAGTCAGGGCCAGCAGGTGGCTGCGCCCGTCGCCGATGTTGGTATCCCGCGCCAGCAGGCTGCGGGCGACCAGTTCGCGGGCCGCCCGACTGACGGTGACCTTGTCCATCACTGTGCGGCTGACGACCTGCTGCTGCGTCAGCCCCCCCCCGGCCAGAACCGCCATCAGCCGCCACTGCGGGATGGTCAGGCCGAAGCGGTCCTCATAGGCCCGGGCGATCAGCCGCGAGACGCCGTTGGACGCCACCGACAGCCGGAACGGCAGGTAGTCGTCGAGCGCCAGGGTCGAGGGGTCGGCCTCGCCGGGTGGGGGCGCAAGAGAAAGATGGCCCGCCACGCGGCGCCTCCTCATCAGACTGGCGCCACGGTCTGTTCGATGGCGCCGAAGATGCTGTGCCGCCGGGCGTCGCGCATCTCAATCCGCACCGTGTCGCCGTGTTTCAGGAAAGGCGTTTTCGCCTCTCCGGTGAGCAGGGTCTCGACCGTGCGCACCTCGGCGATGCAGCTGTAGCCCAGTCCGCCGTCGCTGATCGGCTTGCCGGGGCCGCCCTCGGCGTCACGGTTGGAGACCGTGCCCGAGCCGATGATGGTGCCGGCGACCAGATTGCGCGTTTTCGCGGCATGGGCGATCAGGGTCCCGAAGTCGAAGGTCATGTCGACGCCGGCATCGGCCTCGCCGAACGCCTTGCCGTTGAGCTCGACATCAAGGCGGCCGTGCAGCTTGCCGTCCTTCCAGGCATCCCCCAGCGCATCGGGCGTCACCGCCACCGGCGAGAAGGCGCTGGCCGGCTTGGACTGGAAGAAGCCGAAGTTCTTGCCCAGTTCGCCCGGGATCAGGTTGCGCAGGGAGACGTCGTTGCACAGCATGACGAGGCGGATGTGCTTAAGGGCCTCCTCGCGGCTGACCCCTTGCGGCACGTCGCCGGTGATCACGGCGATCTCACCTTCCAGGTCACAGCCCCAGGCCTCGTCGGCCAGCGGGATGGCGTCGCGCGGCCCCAGGAAGCTGTCCGAGCCGCCCTGGTACATCAAAGGATCGGTCCAGAAGCTGTCAGGCATCTCGGCGGCCCGCGCCTGGCGCACCAGGGCCACGTGATTGACGTAGGCCGACCCGTCCGCCCACTGGTAGGCGCGCGGCAGGGGGCTGGCGGCGTCATGCTCATGGAAACGGTCGCGCGGCACGCCGCCGACCTCCAGGCTGGCCGACAGGGCTTTGAGGATCGGCTCGCACCGCTCCCAGTCATCGAGGGCCGCCTGCACGGTCGGGGCGGCGGCGGAGGCGTCGAAGCACCAGGCCAGATCGTTGGACACCACGACCAGCTTGCCGTCACGGCCGGACTTGAGGGAGGCGAGCTTCACGGGCGTTTCCTTCTTATGGTTTCTTGATGAGGCGACTGACCCGCGCCCCCTGGTCGTAACGCGATGGACCTCCGAAGACGGCCACCTCGCAGAGAATGTCACCGCCTTCGTCCGCGGCCCAGATGTAGTTTCGCTCCACCTCGACCTCACGTCCGGCCGCCGACAGGCCGTCGAAGGTGTCGCCCCAGGGGGTGATCTTCGAAAGATCGCGCCAGCTGAGGGTCAGGGCCCGGGTCAGCTCGTCCTCGGCGAAGGCCAGGAGATCGGGATCGCTCATCGGTCCGTGCGTCCTTCGACACGCCCGCTGCGCGGGCTGCTCAGGATGACGGACGGCGGAGACTGGCACAAAGGCCAGTCATGCTGAGCAGCGACCGCAAGGCCGGGTGTCGAAGCACGCAAACCACTCACCCCGGCGTCTTCCAGCTGTCGACATAGGCCGGGTTCTCGACCGACGAAGCGCCGTCGCCGACCTCGAGCGGGTCGCGGGTGTCGATCATCACCGCGTATTCGTCGGTCGCCGGCTTGGGCTGGACCAGCATGTTCTTCAGCGCCTTCGGGTGCGGCCCATGGGTGAAGCCGCTCGGGTGGAAGGTCATCATGCCGCTCTCGATGTGGTCGCGGCTGAAGAAGTCGCCGGCGTGGTAGAACAGCACTTCGTCGAAATCGTCGTTGTTGTGGAAGAAGGGGATCTTGATCGCCCCCGGATCGGTCTCGAACGGTCGCGGCGTGAAGGTGCAGACCACGAACCGGTCGCTGAGGAAGGTGGTGTGGACGCTCGGCGGCAGGTGATAGCGGTGGCTGACCACCGGCCGGATATCCTTGACGTTCAGCCGCACCGGCGACAGCTCGCCGTGCCAGCCGACGGCGTCGAGCGGATTGTAGTCATAGGTCGCCACCGACACTTGGTCGCGCTTCTTGATCCGCACCGGAAACTCGCCGGCCTGCGCCTGGTGGTCGCGGAAGGCCTCGTCCATCACGGGGGTGTCGAGGATGGCGGGGTCGAAGATGGCGTGGGGGCCAAGGAGACCCTTGTCGGGCAGGGTGTAGTGGGTGTTGGTCGCCTGGATGGTCAGCACGGCCGTGGGGTCTGACGGGGCCAGCCGCCACATCGTGCCGCGCGGCAGATAGAGATAGTCGCCGGCCTGGTAGCCGATCCGCCCGAAGTCGGTGAACAGGTCCCCCGCCCCGGCATGGATGAACAGCAGCTGGTCGCCATCGGCGTTGCGGGCCAGGTCGGTCAGCTTGCCGTCCGGCTTCCAGAACCGCAGTTCGGTGGCGCTGTTGTGCAGCACCACGGGGGCGTCCCAGGGCGAGGCCTGCGGCTGGTTCAGGCGGTTGAGATCGTATGCCCGCGGTCGCAGCGGTCCCTCGAACTTCGACCAGCCCGTCGGCGGACGCGGGTGATAGAGGAAGGCCGCCGGGCCGAAGAAGCCCTCCTTGGACATCTCCCGCTCATAGGCGCCGTCAGGCAGGTCGGCATGGGCCTGACGGCTGTATTGGCCTTGCGCGCCGCGAACGGGGATCCAGTTCTTCTTGCTCATCGTGCGCCTTCTAGGGCTCGTCCTTGTAGATCGCGATCACCGGGGCGGACCCCGACGACGCACGCGCCCGGTACATGCCCGGACTGTTGAAACTCCACACCAGCTGGCCATCGGCGGTGAGCGCAATCACGCCCCCGTCGCCCTTGATGTCGACCAGCTGCTTCTGGACCACTTCGTCCGCCGCCGCCTGCAGGCTCATGCCCTTGTACTGCACCAGGGCGCAGATGGTCCGGGCCACGGTCAGGCGGATGAAGTACTCGCCGCTGCCCGTTGCCGAGACAGCGCAGCTGCGGTTGTCGGCATAGGTGCCGGCCCCGATGATCGGCGCGTCGCCCACCCGGTTCCAGCGCTTGGCGGTCATGCCGCCCGTCGAGGTGCCGGCGGCGATGTCGCCCTTCTGGTCGAGCGCGACGACGCCGACGGTGCCAAAGCGATGGTCGTCCGGCTGGGGTCCCTGCGAGATCGACCTGGCGGCCGAGGGCGCGTTGATCGGCCGGGTCGGGATCGGCAGGCGCTGGTCGTTGAGCGTCTTCTCGAGCTGCTCCCAGCGTCGCTCGGTAAAGAAGAAGGCCGGATCGACCTGCTCCAGCCCCACGACCTTGGCGAACTGGTCCGCCCCGTCGCCGATCAGCATGACGTGCGGCGACTTCTCCATCACCGCCCGGGCCAGGCTGATCGGATGCCGCGTGCGGGTGACGCCGGCCACACTGCCGGCCTTCATCGTCGCCCCGTCCATGAAGGCGGCGTCCAGCTCGTTGCGCCCCTCGGCCGTAAACACAGCCCCACGGCCGGCGTTGAACAGCGGATCGTCTTCCATGACCTTGATGGTCGCCTCGACGGCGTCCATGGCGCTGCCGCCTTTTTCCAGCACCCGCTGGCCTTCGGCCAGAGCGCCGGCCATGGCCTTGCGGTAGGCGGCCTCGGTCTTCGCATCCATGTTGGCGCGCTCGATGACGCCCGCGCCGCCATGGATGACGAGGGCCCACTGCGGCCTGTCCTGCGCGGTGGCCGGGCAGGCCAACAGCGTGGCAAGGCCCAGGGCGATGAAGACTCTACGGATCACGGCGCTTCCCTCAATGTTGTCCTTCCGGTGAGAAGGCACGAGGGCTTACGCCTGCACAACCCCGCGCCGGATCTGGTCGAGCTCGATGCTTTCGAACAGGGCCTTGAAGTTGCCCTCGCCGAAGCCCTCGTTGCCCTTGCGCTGGATGATCTCGAAGAAGATCGGGCCGATCAGGTTCTCGGTGAAGATCGGCAGCAGGATGCCCTGGCCTTCGGTCGGGGCGCCGTCGACGAGGATCTTGTTGGCCTTCAGGCGCTCCAGGTTCTCGCCATGGCCGACCACGCGGTCGTTGAGCAGCTCGTAGTAGCTGTCCGGCGTGTCCTGGAAGCGGACGCCGCGCTCGCGCAGGGTCTCGACGGTGTGGAAGATGTCGTCGCTGCCGAAAGCCAGGTGCTGGATGCCCTCGCCCTTGTAGTCGCGCAGGAATTCCTCGATCTGGCTGTGCTCGTCCTGGCTCTCGTTCAGCGGGATGCGGATCTTGCCGTCCGGGCTGGTCATGGCCTTGGAGAACAGGCCGGTGACCTTGCCCTCGATGTCGAAGTAGCGGATTTCGCGGAAGTTGAAGACCTGCTCGTAGAAGTCGGCCCACTTCTTCATGTTGCCGCGGAAGACGTTGTGGGTGAGGTGGTCGAGGTAGGTCAGGCCCATGCTGTTGGCCGCCGCCTTCTCCGCCGCGCCCTCGATGGGGGCGAAGTCGACGTCATAGATGCTTTGCGCGCCGTAGCGGTCGACCAGGTAGAGGTTGGTGCCGCCGATGCCCTCGATGGCCGGGATGTTCAGCTCCATCGGGCCGATCTTGCCCTGCGTCGCCGGCCTGGCGCCGCGCTCGAGCGCCAGCTTGTAGGCCAGGGCCGCGTCGCGGACGCGGAAGGCCATGGCGTTGGCCGACGGGCCGTGGGCGGCCTGGAAGTCGGCGGCCTGGCCGACCGGGTCCATGTTGAGGATGAAGTTGATGTCGCCCTGGCGGAAATGCAGCACGTTCTTGGAGCGGTGCTTGCCGACGGCGGTGAAGCCCATCAGCTCCCACAGGGCCTTCAGGGTTTCCGGATCGGGAGAGGTGAACTCCACGAACTCGAAACCGTCAGTGCCGAGCGGATTGTCGAACAGGTCCCTGGACGTGTCGGCGACGGGCGCTTGGGTGGGGGCGTTCATGGCCGGATCTCCGCTGGCGATGGGAAGTCATCTAGTATCATTTGAAACGATATCGGCATAGGCGCGACTCAAGAACGCGCCAATCACAAATTTGCGCGGCGGCGCGCTTCCAAGCCGCGCAAAACCGACTAGAAGCCAGTGCCATGCGCCAGCCCGACGACATTCGCGACAATCCCAGCCAGGGTTTCATCGACCTGGTTGTCAGCCTGCCCACCGGCGCGGGGCCAGAGGGCCTGACGCTCGGCGAGGTGCTCGACCGGATGGACGAGCGGGCCTTCGGCATCCTGATCCTCATCCTGGCGGTCCCCTGCCTGGTGCCGGCCCTATATGGCGTTCCGCAGATCGTCGGGGTGCCCATCATCCTGCTGGCCGCACAGTTGATGGTCGGACGGGTCGAGCCCTGGCTGCCCGCCAGCTGGCTCGAGCGCCGGATCTCGCTGGACTGGCTGAACCGCATGGCCGGGTTCGCCGACAAGAGCATGCGCTGGACCGAGCGGGTGTCACGCCCGCGCCTGGCCTTTCTGGCCACCGGGCTGGGCGAGCGGATCGCCGCCGGTTTCATGATCCTGGCCACCCTGACCATCGTCCTGCCGATGACCAACTCGGTGCCCTCCCTCGCCCTGACCCTGCTGGCGGTCGGCGTCATCCAGCGGGACGGCCTGTTCGTCGCCCTGGGCGCGGCTGTCGCCCTCGCCTGGGTCGGATTCCTCACGACGGTGACGGTGGGCCTGATCTTCGGCGCCGGCTGGGCCGTCTCCCTGTTCAACCGGGTCGGCGGCGATGCCGTGGTCAGCTTCTTCCAGAATCTGTTCTGATCAGCCGCCCATCGACGCGGCGCGGCAAATGACTAGATTGAGGCTCATGGCATCACTGATCCGGTTCGTTTTGCGCTATTGGCCAGAAACGGCGCTGCTTTCCGCCGCCCTCATGCTGGCCATCGCGCACAGCTTCGAGACCTTCATGGGCCTGATGCCCTGCACCCTCTGTCTGAAGGCGCGGGAGGTCTACTGGCTAGCCATCGCGGTGGCGATCGTCGCGATCGTCGTCAAGCAGACGCCCTGGGCGCGTCGCCTGGCGCCCTGGTTCAACCTGGCCCTGGGCCTGATCTTCCTGTTCGGGGCGGGCCTGGCCTTCTATCACGCCGGGGTCGAGTGGAAGTGGTGGCCGGGCCCGACCACCTGCTCGGGCGGTGGCGGCGGCGGCGGACCGTCGGCTGACGGCGTGGCCGACCTGCTGGCCGGCGGAGAGGCCAAGTCCCCGCAGTGCGACAAGATCGTCTGGTCCTTCCTCGGCCTGTCGATGGCCGGCTGGAACATCGTCGCCTCGCTGAAACTGGCCGTGTGGAGCTTCATCGCCGCCGCCAAAGCGCCGACGACGGGCGCCCTGAAATGAGCGGCAAGCCCATCCCCGCCCGCCCCGGCATGGGGGCCCAGACCGGGCGCCTTGCCGAGATCCTGCGTGTCGACCAGGCGGGCGAGCTGGCCGCCGTCCACATCTATCGCGGTCAGCGGGCGGTCATGGACCGCGCGCCCGGCAAGGGCCGCACCGCCGCCCAGCTGGCCGAAATGGAAGGCCATGAACAGGTCCACCTTTCCCGCTTCGACGAGCTCCTGACCGAGCGCGGCGTTCGCCCGACGGTCATGTCGCCGGTCTGGCGACTGGCCGGGTTCGCCCTCGGCGCCGGCACCGCCCTGCTCGGTGAAAAGGCCGCCCACGCCTGCACCGAGGCGGTCGAGACGGTGATCGAGCAGCATTACGCCGGCCAGATCGCCGAGCTGGAGAGCCGCGAACCGGCCCTGGCGGCGGAGCTCAGCAAGTTCCGCGACGACGAGCTGCACCACAAGGATATCGCGGTCGGCGAAGGCGCCCGCGAGGCGCCGGGCTATCCCCTGCTGTCGGCCGTCATCCGCGCCGGCTGCCGGGCGGCCATCAAGATCAGCGAAAAGATTTAGCGGAACCCGGACGGTTCGCGGCTGGTTGCATCTGTAACCAGAGGTGCTCCCATGTCCGATCCCGGCCCCGACTTCGAACCGACCCCCGGCCCCGCCCCGGCCACCGATCCTGTGCCGCCGGCCGTCGATCCGGACCTGCCGACCGAACCCGGTCCGGCTCCCGCCACCGACCCCGGCCTGCCTCAGACAGTGGCCTAAACTTCGTCATCCCGCGGCGCCGTCCCGGCCATGCGCTTCCACACATGGCGCAGCGCCTTGAGCTGTCGCGCGGTGGTGTCTCGCAGGTCATGCCGCTCAAGCAGCGCAAGGCCGACCTTCGTTCCCCGCCGCCAGATGACCTTTGCATCCCAGGCCACACCCTCGCGGACCTGCAACAGATGCAGTTCGTTGGGGATGAGGTGCGGCGAGGTCGTTTCCACCAAAGCGCCGTCCGAGCTCAGATTCCGGATCACACAGTCGATGGTGAGGCTGGCCCCGTCCGTGGCCAGCTTGCCCGTCAACAGCGCGCGCTGACGCTGGCTGCGCCGCCGCTCGACGGGCGGCGAGTATGGTCGGGGAGACAGGGGGCTGGCCATGCCGCGATCCTAGGCTGAGCCGCCTTGCCAACACGTTGATATCCGCCCCCCTTTTGTGGGCTGAACTATACATATTATGGGCCTATTCCAGACGGGCTATGGGGGCGCCGTGCTGCTGTTCAAACCAAAGAGAAAACGCGACGATTTCGAGCGTGAGGTCCTGCTCGAGATGGCGTACGTGCGCGATCTGCACGGTGAGAACGCCCTCCAGGCCGCCAGGGACAGGGCCGAACGTCCCCGTCTGGGCGGGTCGCGCCGGCGCGTGATTGAGGAAGCCGCCCGCCGTCTGGCGGCCGAAGTTATCGATCAAACGGCGGCGCCCAGGCGCTGAAATCCCTCAAAGAACGTTGATATTGTTTAACATTTCCATCTTTCAAAACCCAATTACCCGAAAAGGGTGTACTGCGGCGGGATGCCGCATGCTGGATTTGACTCAGGCGGGACACGCGTCCTTCAGGGGCTTGGCCCCCAGCTCACCGCCACGCCCGATATCCTGCTCCATTCCCTCGATCCGGTGCATGAGGCGGCCTACCTCGTCCGCCTGACGAGGCGCCACTATCTCGACGCCAGCTTCCTCGACGAGCGGGTGCTCGGCGATGACACCCCCGGGCTCTGGGCGCGCCTTGACGAGATCGCCGAGCATGCGGCTCCCCTGCCCGAGCGCTGCGACTTCATCTTCCATGTCGGCCATGTCGGCTCGACCCTGCTCTCGCGCCTGCTGGGCGCCGCGCCCGGGATCCATTCCGTGCGGGAGCCGACCGCCCTGCCCTTGCTGGCCCAGATCAACGCCCAGCTTACGCGTCCCGAAAGCCTGTGGTCGCCGCAGCGGTTCGAGGAGGTGCTGAGCCTCTGCCTGAAGCTGTGGTCGCGGACCTACGGCCCCGGCCAGGTCCCGCTGGTCAAGGCGACGAGCTGGGCCAGCGAACTGGCGACTACCCTGCTGGCCCGGCCCAGCAAGCCGCGCGCCCTGATGATGACCGCCGCGCCGGAAAGCTGGCTGGCCGGCGTCCTGGCCAGCCAGCACGGTCTTGGGGACGTGCGCACCTCCGTCTCCATCGCCATGGCCCGCCTGCACCGCCGCCTCGGCGAAGAGCCCTGGCGCCTGCACAGCATGTCGCTCGGCGAGCGCGCCGCCCTGGTCTGGACCGCCGAGATGCTGGCCATGGACACCGCCGCCCGGGCCAACCCGGCCCAGGTGCTGGGCGTCGACTTCGACATCTTCCTGGCCGATCCGATCAAGGGCCTGACCGACTGCCTTCGGCACCTGGGCCAGCCTGCCGACCCCCAGGTCGTCCAGGCCATCGTCTCCAGCCCGATGATGAGCCGCTACGCCAAGAACCCGACGCAGACCTTCACCCAGGCCACCCGCCGCCATCTGCAGGCGACGTCACGCGCCAACAACGCCGAAGAGATCGCCAGGGGCGTGGCCTGGATCGACGCCGCCGCCAGCCGCTTTCCGGCCATCGCCCACGTCCTGGAGCCCTGCTACAAGGGCGGGGTGCTGACGCACTAGGGCTTAGAGCGTCGCCTGGAAGAACCGCACGACCTCGCGGTTGAACGCGACGTGGAAGGCGGCGCGGTCAAATCCAGGCTTCGACCGGCAGAGGTCGGGCAGCGCGGTGGCCAGCTCGGGCGGACAGGGCGGCAGGAAGTCGAAATGCCCAGCACCAGGGACGCTGTAAAACTCCGGCTTCCGGCCCAGGCGGTCCCGCACCGACTCGGCGTGGAAGCGGGCCGGCAGCACAACGTCAGCCTCCCCTGACCAGAGCTGGATGGGCAGCTTCACCTCCGCCAGGCTCTGGTCTGTGAACGAAAAGCCATAGCCCGGCGCGGCGATGACGGCGGCCTTGATGCGGGGATCACGGCTGGCAGGCTTCCAGCCTTTGGCGTCAATGGGGCTCTGGGCCAGCAGGCGGCAGACGAAAGCCGGCGGCTGGTCCAGGCAATGCTGCGCGATCCGCCCGGGATCGCTGACACCGCCGACCAGTGTGGTCACCGTGAAGCCACCCGCAGAGAAGCCGAAGGCGCCGATCCGGGAGGCGTCGATCTTCGCCGGCCCGGACCAGACGCGGATCATGTAGTCGATCAGCAGGCTGATGTGGCGCGGCCGGTCGGCCAGCTGAGTCTGGCGGCTCGCGTCGCGCCAGTTGTCACCGGGATGGGTCAGGGCGGCGACGACGAAGCCCGCATTGGCCAGGGCCTCGGCGGTGTCGTGGTGGCCACTGAATACGCCGCCGTTGCCATGCGAAATGACGACCAGCGGGCGGGGTCCGGCAAAGCGGCTGTCCGGCAGCCAGACCCCGGCCTCGATCCGGCCGCCCGCCGGATCGGCGACGCTGAAGACCTGGTCGGCGGGGCGCGCCGCCGCCGGAGCGACAAATCCGAAGACGGCGGCGACCAGCGGCGCGGCCAGGGCGAGAATGTTTCGAAGCGGGCGCATGGGGCGATCCGATCTGTTTTGAAGGGAGCGCCTGAATTGACGGCCAGCGGAGCCCGCGCCAGCGCCGCTTCGCCAATGGGCGAACGGGTTCGCGGCCCGGCGAATGGTTCCGCAGGGAGCGGGAGCCCGCTATGCTCCCGACCAGGGGGAGCCATGAGGCAGGTTTCGAATTCGGTCAGGGCCTGGGCGATTGAAATGGCGGCCTGCATGGCGGTCGGCGCCCTGCTTGGGCTGTTCGGGCCGTTCGGCAGCTTCCTGAACGACGTGCTGGTCGTCCGGGTCGCCTAATGGGTCATTATCCTGCTGCTCTGCGGCCTGGCCTATGGCGCGGCGATCAGGCTGATCGCGCCTCCGGCCCACCGCCGACGCGTCCCTCTATGGGCCTGGGCGCCGGCCATGGTGCTGGCGGTCAGCCTGCCACTGACCTTCATCACCCGCCTGGTCGCCATGGCGTTCTGGCCGGCGATCGGCGGGCGGGTCACCGTGGTCGACTGGTACGGCCAGACCGTGCTGGTCAGTCTGGCCTACGTCTGCCTCTACGCTATTCTGCCCGAAGTCCGGATCGCGCCGCGAACCGCCAGGCCTCCCGTCGCGACCGACGGCCCGGAGATACTGCGCCATCTGCCGCCACGCCTTGGCAGCGACCTGCTCTGCCTCTCCATGGAGGACCACTATGTCAGGCTGCACACCCAGCAAGGGTCTGTGCTGGTCCTGATGTCCCTGGGCTAGGCCCTGGAGGAACTGGGCGGACTCGACGGCCTGCAGGTCCACCGCTCCTGGTGGGTCGCCCGCCACGCGGTCGAGTCCGTCGTCGAGGAGGGCCGCAACCTTCGCCTGATGCTGAAAGGCGGCATCGAGGCGCCGGTGTCCCGCGCCAATGTCGCCCGTCTGCGAGCGGCGGGCTGGATCGCGTAAGGCCTCAGGCCTCCAGCTCGATGTCCCAGTACAGGTAGTCAAGCCAGCTCTCATGCAGGTGGCCGGGCGGAAACCGGCGGCCCCGCTCCTGCAGCTCATGCATCGATGGCCGGCGCGGCGCCCTTCGCGGATGCATCTGCGCTTCGCGGGGCGTGCGCCCGCCCTTGGCCAGGTTGCAGGGCGCGCAGGCGGTGACGATGTTCTCCCAGGTCGTCCGCCCGCCCCGCGAGCGCGGCAGCACATGGTCGAACGTCAGGTCCATGGTCGAGGTGCAGTACTGGCAGGTGAAGGCGTCGCGCAGGAACAGGTTGAACCGCGTGAAAGCCGGCGGTCGGTCCTGGCTGACGAACTGCTTGAGAGAGACCACGCTCGGCAGCCGCATCTCGAAGCTGGGGCTACGGATCACCTGATCGTAGGTCGACACCACGTCGACACGGTCGAGAAAGACCGCCTTGATCACGTCCTGCCAAGGCCAGACGGACAAGGGGTAATAGCTGAGCGGCCGATAGTCGGCGTTCAGCACAAGGGCGGGCCAGCCAGACGGCGCGTGGGATGAAATCTCCATCACGCCCGCTCCCGCGGTGTGGAACTCGCAATCGGACTGAAGACCCGCCTGCCTTTCCGTCGCTACGGGAATCGCCTGCATCCCCGATGACGATTCGAAGATGGCGCCGATGCGCGACGGCTCCAAGACACAGCGGCAAAAGAAAAGGGCCCCGCGAGGGGCCCCTGAAGTCTGATGCTCGGATAGAGAAAATTCGTCGGCGCCGGCGGCCGGTGAGGGCCGACCGCCAGCTTGATCGTTTTAAACGCCGATGAACGCGGTCGCGCCGGCCAGGATCAGACCCAGACCCACGAATAGCACGGCGGCCGAACGGTCGAAGAAGCGTTCGAACGAAGACAGCTTGGAAACTTGCATGACACACACCTTTTGAGTTTGGGCTCCGGTGTGACCGGAAGCCCCCGTTTGATCCCCTCGTCTCACCCGGGGAGGGGGGCGAAGGGTTTGTCCGATCTGGACAGTGCTTAGATATAAACCCATCTAAGCGGTGTCAAGATGATCTTTACGGCGTTCGGATGAAAGTTTATACAGGTTCAATGAGCACCGCCGCTGTTGCCGATACCCGTCCCTACCATCATGGCGATCTTCGCCTCGCCCTGGTCGACGCCGCCATCCGGATTCTGGAGCGCGAGGGGCCCAGCGCCCTCAGCCTGCGGGCCGTGGCGCGTGAGGCCGGCGTCAGCCCGGCCGCCCCCTATCACCACTTCAAGGACAAGGGTGAACTGCTCGAAGCCGTCGCCCAGGTCGGCTGGGATGCGCTGGGCGAGGCGATGACCGCGGCCCAGGGCCAGACCCCCGGCAACTCGACTCTGATCACCGAGATCGGCGTTTCCTACGTCCGCTTCTCACAGGACCACCCAGCCCTCTACCGCGTCATGTACGACTGCTCCCGCGACAAGGACATGCTGCCCGAGGGCATGCAGGACAAGGAGGACAGCGCCTACTGTCTGGTCCGCAACACGTTCCGCCAGGCGGCAGGCCCCGATGTGCCCGACGTCGACATCGAGCTGGCCACCATCGCGGCATGGTGCGCCGCCCACGGGCTCGCCGAAATGAGCGGTTTTGCACAGTTCGCGCCCTTGAAGGAGGCGTTCGGCGGCGATGCCGGCTTCCTGCGCGCCGTCCTCAGCCACCTGGGCATGTTCCAGCCGAAACCGGACGCCCCGGCCTGATCAACTCGGAACGTCCGTTGCACTCCGCCCGTTAGGCAGGCTCACCACAGCCGCCAAAGGGGCCTCATCGCCATGCTGATTTCCGAAGTCATGACCGCCAACCCGCAGGTCGCCAAACCCTCGGACACCGTCGCCGAGATCGCCAGGCGCATGAACGAGATCGACTCGGGCGCTATCCCGGTCGTCGAGGACGGCCAGATCAAGGGCATCATCACCGACCGCGACATCGTCCTGCGCGTTGTCGGCGAACAACGCAGCTTCGACACCAAGGTGTCGGAGGTCATGACCACCGAGGTCCAGACCTGTCGCGAGGACTCGACGATCGCCGACGTCATCTTCCAGATGCAGGACAAGCAGATCCGCCGGATCCTGATCGTCGACGACAAGCAGAACCTGACGGGCATCGTGTCTCTCGGCGACGTCGCCCAGGAAGACTCGGCCCGCAAGGCCGGCGCCATCCTGGAAGAGATGTCGGACGCCCCCGCGAACAACTGATTGGCCTGACAGGCCGATCACCCCGGCGAAAGCCGGAGTTCAGCGCCTGATCGCCTCCTCTCGCTCGCGGGAGGAGGCGTATGGCGTTAAAGACGGGCCGTGCCGCCCTTCGTCACTCGCTTCGCCCCCTCGCCCACCGGCTATCTGCACCGGGGCCACGCCTATTCCGCCTTGACCGCGTATCAGGCCGCAAGCGCGGCCAACGGCCGCTTCCTCCTGCGCATCGAGGACATCGACGCCACCCGCTGCCGGCCGGAGTATGAAGCCGCGCTCCTCGAGGACGTCGCGTGGATAGGGGTGACCTGGGAAACCCCCGTCCGCCGCCAGTCCGACCATCTCCGCGACTATGACGCCGCCCTGAGCAGGCTGCGCGAGGCCGGCCTCGCCTACCGCTGCTTCAAGACCCGCAAGGAGATCGCCGAGCAGGCTCAATCCGCCCCGCACGGCCTGCCCCTGCCCTATACCGGCGCCCCGCTACCCGCCGCCGAGGAGGCGTCGCGCCTCGCCGAAGGACAGCCCTTCGCCTGGCGCCTCTCGCTGGAGGCCGCCAGTCGCCATCTCGGCGGCTTCCACCTCACCTTCACCGAAGACGACGAAGTGCGCCCGGCCGACCCAACCGCTGCCGGCGATATCGTGCTCGCGCGAAAGGATGTCGGCGTCGCCTACCACCTGGCTGTGGTCGTCGACGATGCGCTTCAGGGCGTCACCCACGTCATCCGCGGCCAGGACCTTTACGAGGCTACGCCCGTCCAGCGCCTGCTCCAGGCCCTGCTCGATCTCCCCGCCCCGACATACCGCCATCATCCGCTGCTGGTCGGACCGGACGGCAAGCGCTACGCCAAGCGCGATCACGCCCAGACCCTTCGGGAGATTCGCGGATCCGGCGTCACCGCCGAGCAGCTGCGCCGGGAGCTAGGATTTTCGTGAGCCGTCCCAAGACAGAGAGCAGGGCTCTCCCGCTCGTCGCCCTGCTGGTCGGCGCCTGCGCGATCGGATTTGCGCCCATCTTCGTCCGCCTGACCGAGACCGGACCGGCCGCCGGCGGCTTCTGGCGCCTGGCGCTGGCCCTGCCTCTGCTGGCGGTCTTCGCATTTCGTCCACAGGCGCGAGAGGGGGTCGAGCCCAACCCGCGCCTTCCAAGCATCCCTCTGATCCTCGCCGGCGTCTTCTTCGCCGCCGATCTCGCCTTCTGGCACTACGGCATCGGCATGACCTCCGTTGCCAACGCCACAGTGCTGGCCAACCTGACCCCGATCGTTGTCACCATCGTCGGCTTCCTGGTCTTCAAGGAGCGGGTCGGGCCGATCTTCCTGGCCGGCATGGCGCTCGGCCTCATCGGCGCCTGGACCATGGCCGAGGGTCGCGGGGCCGTCGCCCCGGGGAGCAACCCACCGCTGGGTGACATCCTGTCGGCCGCCACAGCCCTCTGGTACGCCGCCTACTTCCTGTGCGTGCGCCAGGCCCGGGCCCGCTTCGGGACCATGGCGGTGATGTTCTGGTCCAGCCTGGTCGGCGCCATTGGCCTGGCCGTCATCATGCTGGCGCTCGGCGAAGACATTCTTCCCGCCAGCCTTGCCGGCTGGGGCGCCTGTCTCGGTCTGGCTGTCGTCCACGTCACCGGCCAGGGGGCCATCGCCTGGGCGCTGGGCCGCCTGCCGACCGCCACGGCCAGCGTCGTCGTCCTCGTCCAGCCCGCCGTCGCCGCCCTGCTGGGCTGGCTGATCTTCACCGAAGCGATGACGCCGCTGCAGGGCCTTGGGGCGCTGGCCGCCCTGGCCGGGGTGGCGCTGGCGCAGTGGGCGGCCAACCGGGACCAGAAGAAGGCCGATCAGGCGGAAGCAGGCCTCTCCCAATAGCTGTAGGCAAACGCCGTCCGAAACCCGTACCGCTCGTACAGCGCGATCGCCGGCGCGTTCGGCGCCTCGACCTGCAGATAGGCGCGGCTCGCCCCCGCCTCTCGCGCCCCGGCCAGCAGAGCCGCCACGATATCCTGCGCCAGACCCTGTCGCCGAAACGCCGCAAGCGTCCGCATCCCGAACACCCCGGCCCAGTCGCCCTCGACCGCAGAGCCGCCGATGGCCACCGGCGCGCCCTCGACATCAATGGACGCGAACACCCGCGGCCGCGCGATCCGGTGGAAGGCCCCCATGCGTTCGGCCGCGTCCTCGGGATTGTCCTGTGTGCCCAGGAATACCTGCTCGAAAGCCTGACCGACGGTGTCCGCCACCGTCACCCTTCCGGGTCGCGCCACCTCCGGAATGTCGGCCACCATCATCAGCGTCGGCGTCCGCGCCCGATAGCCGCGCGCCGCCAGCTCGGCCTCCAGCGCCGGCAGCGGCCCGGCCGGCTTGAACACCGGCGGCAACCCCCGCGCGCCGTACCAGGCTTCCACTGCCTCCACCGCCTCGCCCAAAGGCAAGGGTGACTCTCCCAAGGGCCAACAGGCGTTCAGACGACCGGACCACCCCGTCGAGGCATTCAGGATCCACGACCCCAGGCTCGACCGCACGGCCGCCGGCCAGGCCCGGTCGGCGATCCGTTCGAGGTTGTCGATCTCTTCAAGGGTCAAATTGAGTTTCCGGGTTTGCGTCCTTCGACACGCCCTGCGGGCTGCTCAGGATGACTGACGTGTGAGCAATTCCCAGAACCCGGTCATGCTGAGCGGCGGTCGCAGACCGCCTGTCGAAGCACCCACCTACGGCTCGGCCAGCAGCGACCGCACCAGCTCCATGGCCTCCGGCCCGCTCCAGTCGGCCTCGCCCGACAGTCGCGCCCGCTCGACGCCCTTCTTGTCGTAGACCACCGTCGTCGGCATGCCCTGGGCCGGCGGGCTCAGCAGGAAGGGCAGGTTCATCGTTCCGTCGCGGTAGTAGTCGAGCGGCCTATTCTTCGCGATGAAGGCCCGCGCCTGGGCGTCCTTGTCGTCCTTGTCGATGCTGATCGCCACAATGGCCACCGGCTGGCCTGCATAGGTCGCCGCCAGGCGCGAGAAGGTCGGCATCTCGACCAGGCAGGGGGCGCACCAGGTGGCCCAGAAGTTGACGATGGTCACCTTGCCCTTGAAGTCGGCGATGGTGACGTCCTTGCCGTTGGCGTCCTTGAAAGCCTGGGTCGGCGCCGGGTTGGGCGTCCTCGTGATCTCAAGCTTCTCGAGCTTGCCGCGCTTCAAGGTTTCGAGCCGCGCGGGCCCATTGGGGACTATGACCGCGCTCAGGATGACATATAGCACCGCCAGCACGCCAACGAGCACCGCCACCGTTATCGCCCACCGGATCACATCGGGCCGCCGACCGGCCTTGGACACTTCGCTCATATGACCGACGACTCCTCGAAAACACCCAAGCAAGGCCAGGCCATGTGGGGCGGGCGTTTCAGCGCCAAGCCGGCGGACCTGATGCAGGCCATCAACGTCTCCATCGGCTTCGACCGCCGCCTCGCCGGCCAGGATCTGGCCGGCTCGAAAGCCCACGCCGCCATGCTGGCCACCGTGGGGGCGATATCTAGCGAGGATGAGGCGCAAATCCAGCAGGGATTGTCGGCCATCGAGGCGGAAATGGCCGCCGGGACCTTCCCGTTCCGCGACGAATACGAAGACATTCACATGAATGTCGAGGCGCGCCTGGCCGAACTGATCGGCGAGCCGTCCGGCCGCCTGCACACCGCCCGCAGCCGCAACGACCAGGTCGCCCTCGACTTCCGCCTCTGGGTCCGCGAGGCCTGCGACCGCACCGAGCAGCAACTCAAGGCGCTGCAAAGGGCCCTGATCGCCAAGGCCGAGCAGCACGCCGATGCCCTGATGCCGGGCTTTACCCACCTGCAGCCGGCCCAGCCGGTGACCTTCGGCCATCACCTGATGGCCTATGTCGAGATGTTCGGCCGCGACGCCTCACGGTTCGCCGACGCCCGGGTGCGCATGAACGAAAGCCCCCTCGGCGCCGCCGCACTGGCCGGCTCGCCCTTCCCTATTGACCGCCACCGCACCGCGGCCGCCCTCGGTTTTGACCGGCCCACCGCCAACAGCCTCGCCTCAGTAGCCAGCCGGGATTTCGCCCTGGAGGCGCTGGCCGCCGCCTCGATCGCCGCCACCCACCTGTCGCGGCTGGCCGAAGAGATCGTCCTGTGGATGACCCCGCAGTTCGGCTTCATCAAGCTGTCGGACGCCTTCACCACCGGCAGCTCGATCATGCCGCAGAAGAAGAATCCGGACGCCGCCGAACTGGCGCGGGCAAAGGTCGGCCGGGTGCTGGCCGGCTTCACCAGCCTGACGGTGGTCATGAAGGGCCTGCCGCTGACCTATTCGAAGGACATGCAGGAGGACAAGGTCCCCACCTTCGAGGCCTTTGACTCCCTGGAGCTGGCCCTGCTGGCCATGGCCGGCATGGTCACCGACCTGGAACCCAACACCGAGCGCATGGCCGCCGCCGCAGGCTCCGGCTACTCGACCGCCACCGATCTCGCTGACTGGCTGGTCCGCGAGCTGAACCTGCCGTTCCGCCAGGCGCACCACCTGACCGGCGCCGCGGTCAAGCGGGCCGAGCAACTGGGCCTCGACCTGCCCGATCTTTCGCTCGACGAGTTGAAGGCGCTGGACCCGCGCATCACGGACGGCGTTTACTCGGTCCTCACCCCCGCCGCCTCCGCCGCCAGCCGGCAGAGCTACGGCGGAACCGCCCCCGATCAGGTTCGCCGCCAGATCGCCCGCTGGAAAGAAGTGCTCGCATGAAACACCTCCTGATCGTCGCCGCCGTCCTTCTGGCCCCCGCCCTGACCGCCTGCGGCAAGACCGGCGACCTTGAGCGTCCCGGTCCCATGTGGGGTCCCGACGATCGCCCGCCGGCCGAGCGCGCCAAGGAAGAGGCCGCCCGTCGCGAGGCCTCGCAGAAGGCCAACAAGCCGGCCAAGCCCGGCAGCGACCAGGAAGTCCGCGACCCGGCCTCCAGCACCGCCAACATCCGCCAGCAGCCGATCGCCGGCACGAACGACCCGTTCGGCAAGCCTCCCCAATAGATGAACCACTTCGAGACCCGCTCCGGCGACCTCTACTGTGAAGACGTCTCCCTCGCCGCCATTGCGGCGGCGGTGGGCACGCCGGTCTATGTCTACAGCCAGGCCACCCTGGAGCGGCACTTCCACGTCTTCCGCGAGGCCTTGCGGGCCCACGCCAACCTCGGCGAGCCGCTGATTGCCTATGCGGTCAAGGCCAACGGCAACGTCTCGGTGCTGCGCGTGCTCGGCGCGCTGGGCGCCGGCGCCGACACCGTTTCCGAAGGCGAGATCCGCCGGGCGCTGGCCGCCGGCATCCCGGCCGAGCGCATTGTCTTTTCCGGCGTTGGCAAGCGTCCGCAAGAGATTGAATTTGCGCTCAAAACCGGTGTCGCCGAGATCAACGTCGAGGCCGAGCCCGAACTCGACCTCATCGCCGCCATCGCCAAACGCCTGGCCCTCCAGGCCCCCGTCGTCTTCCGCGTGAACCCCGACGTCGAGGCCGGCGGCCACGCCAAGATCGCCACCGGCAAGGCCGAGAACAAGTTCGGCGTCTCCTTCACCGAGGCCCGCCGGCTCTATGCCAAGGCCGCCGACCACCCGCATCTCAACCCGCTGGGCGTCGCCTGCCATATCGGCAGCCAGATCGTCGACCTCAGCCCTTTCGAGCAGGCCTTCAGCAAGATGCGCGGCCTGGTCGAGACTCTCCGCGCAGAGGGCCACACCGTCGAACGCCTCGATCTCGGCGGCGGCTTGGGCGTCCCCTACTTCAACATGCCAGAGCCCCCCTCGCCGGCCGATTACGCCGCCATGATCGCCCGGGTGATCGGCGACCTCGATGTCCAGCTGGCCTTCGAGCCCGGCCGCATGATCGCCGCCAACGCCGGCGTCCTGGTCTCCCAGGTCCTGCACCGCAACGAGCGGCCCGAGGGTCGCAAATTCCTGGTCCTCGACGCGGCCATGAACGACCTGCTGCGGCCGGCGATGTACGACGCCTTTCACGATATCCGCCCCGTGGCCGCCACCAACGCCGAGCCCGAACCCTTCGACGTCGTCGGCCCCGTCTGCGAAACCGGCGACACCTTCACCCGCGACCGGGTGATGCCGAGCCTGGACAGCGGCGATCTCGTCGCCTTCATGAGCGCCGGCGCCTACGGCGCGGCCATGGCATCCGAATACAACAGCCGGCCCCTGGTCCCCGAGGTCCTGGTCCACGGCGACAGGTTCGCCGTCATCCGCCGCCGCCCGACCTATGAGGAAATGCTGGCCGACGAGGCCTCGGCCGACTGGCTGTGATCGACCTCCCCGACATCGTCCGCCGCCGCGCCGAGCAGCAGGGCGAACCGGGGAAGGCCTGGCTGGGCGACCTTGACCGCACGGTCGCCGATCTGGCGACGGCCTGGTCTTTGACAATCGGCCCGGTCATGTCCGGCGGCACCGAAGCCCTGGTCCTGGAGGTCACCCGGCCTTCGGGCGCACCCGCTGTCCTGAAACTGCCCTATCCCGGCGCCGACCCCACAGACCGCGAACGCCGCGTCTTCCAGGCCGCCGCCGGCCGCGGCTACGCCACCCTCCTGGCCCACGACCCCGCCAGCCGCGCCATGCTGCTCGAACGTCTTGGCCCCATGCTCGACAGCCTCGGCCTCGCCCTCGACGACCAGATGGTCGCCATCTGCCAGACACTCCGCCAGGCATGGACCGCTGCGCTCCCTACCGAGCCGATGATGACCGGCCCGGAAAAGGCTGCTGATCTCGCAGCCTTCATCGAAGCGACCTGGCAGACCCTCGACCACCCCTGCCCTGAGCCCGTCATCGCCAAAGCTCTCGCCTACACGAAAACCCGCGCTGCCGCCCACGAACCCGCCAGGTGTGTCCTCGCCCATGGCGACGCCCATGGCTGGAACACCCTGGCTGACCCCACAAACCCCGGCGCCTACAAGTTCGTCGACCCCGACGGCCTGATCATCGAACCAGCTTACGACCTGGCCATCCCCATGCGCGAATGGTCAGACGACCTCCTCATCGGCGATCCGCTGGAACGCGGCCGCGCCCGCTGCCGGCGACTGGCGCAGCTCACAGGCCTCAGCGAAGAGCCGATCTGGCAATGGGGCTACATCGAACGCGTCTCGACCGGCCTCGCCTGTTTGCAATTGGGTCTGCCCGAGGGCCCGGCCATGCTGGCGGTCGCTGAAGCCTGGTCTCAGGCCGACGGCGGCCCATAGCGGTTCGCCTCAGCCTTCCCCTGCGTCACCAGGAAGACGAGCAGCAGGGCCAGCGCGGCGAGGTAGAGCACATTGTTGGCGAAGGCGATCAGGAAGGGGCGGAGGTCCGGATTGTCGCCGGTCCCCATGGTCTGCATCGCCCAAGGAAACACCACGAAAGCCGAGCCCAGCAGGATCAGCGGCAGAAACCCCCAGAACCCCGCCCGCCCGACGTCATGCAGCCGCCGGGTGAAGGCGGCGGCCAGCAGGACGAACATCCCGCCCATGACCGCCGCCATGCCGCCGAACATCTTGCCGAAGTCGGGCATCAGCTCGGGATGGTTGCCTTCGACGCTGACCTCCATGCCGCTGGTCGAATAGGTCACGTGGCCCCTGTCCGGGTTCTCCGCGACATACCGGCTCATCCGGTCGAAGCTGGCGTTCATCTCCGGCAGCATGACCATCGCCAGCCCGACGAAGGTCAGCGCGATGACCGCCAGCGCATAGGGCCAGAACAGGCCCCGCCGGTCACGCCCCTTGAACCGGGCCAGTCCGCCGATCCCGTGCTTCAAAGACTGCAGCATCAGCGCCCCCGACTCTCGCCCGCTGAGGCTAACCCATCAGTCCCACCAGGGGTATTGCGGCGGCATATCCCCCGAGACCTTGCCCGGAAACGCCGGCTTGCGCTTCTCGAGGAAGGCCGCCACGCCCTCCTTCACGTCCGGGCTCGCCCCCATCGCCATGTTGGCCGGGCCGTCGACGTCCAGCACCTTGAACAGGTCGGGCTCCCCCGCTGACCGCCACAGCAATTGCCGAACCATGGCGATCGACACCGGCGAGGTCTCCTCTGCGATCTCCCGCGCCATCTCCTGGGCCCGCGCCAGCAGGTCCTCCGGCGCAACCACTTCGCTAACCAGCCCGCCCCGCAATGCCTCCTCGGCCCCGAAGACATCGGCCCGATAGCACCAGCGCAAAGCCTGCGGCAGTCCCACCAGCCGGGGCAGGAACCAGGCTGAACCGGCCTCCGGCGCCAGTCCTCGCCGCGCGAACACGAACCCGAACTTGGCCTTCTCCGAAGCGATGCGGATGTCCATCGGCAGGGTCATGGTCACCCCGACCCCGACCGCCCCGCCGTTGATCGCCGCGATCGACGGTTTGCGGCAGGCATAGATCGCCCCGACGAACCCGCCCTTCGGCCCCGGCGCCTTGCGGGCCCCGAACAGCTTGTCGCCGTCCCCGGCGAAACTGTCCGACCCCGACCCCATGTCGGCCCCGGCGCAGAAATGCCGCCCGGCCCCGGTCACCACGATGACCCGCACGGCGTCGTCCTCATCCGCCGCCACGAAGGCGTCGGCCAGGTCGATGCCCATCTGGGCGGTGTAGGCGTTGAGGTGCTCGGGCCTGTTCAGGGTCAGGGTCAGCACCCCGTCCTTCAGCTCGGTGAGGATGGTGTCATAGGCCATGGCGCGCTCCCGCCGACCTCTGCCGGGCCGGACAGGATCAGCCTGTCCGGGGTTTACCTGCGCGGCAAGTATGACGTTGCGTCAGTCCATCGCCCCGATGTAGGGCAGGCCGCGCATCGTGCCCGCCGCGTCCAGCCCATACCCGACCAGGAACCGCGCCGGCGCTTCCCAGGCCACGAAGTCCGGCTCCAGAGCCCGCTTCTCGGGCCAGGGCTTGCGCGCGAACACCGCCGTCAGCACCTCCGCCGCCCCGGCATCCTTCGTCAGCCGCGCCGCCTCGCTGAGCGACAGGCCGGTGTCGAACACATCGTCCAGGATCAGGGTCTTGCGGCCCAGGACCGGCCGCTGCAGGTCGGCGCGCACCTCGCACCGTCCATAGGAGGCCCGCGCATCCTTGTAGGACGACAGCCAGAGGGCGTCGAAATGGACCATCCGCCCCAGCCGCGCCAGGGCCCGGGTCAGGTCGGCGGCGAACCAGATGCCGCCGGTCAACAGGCAGATGGCCACCGTGTCGTCGTCGATGCGCGGCGCGATCTCGCGCGCCAGGGCCTCGACCGCCGACGCGATCTCGGCCTCCGAGATCAGAACGGTCGGCACGGCATTCATCAGTGGTGTTCCTCGGCATGCGCGCCTGAGGCCGGCAGGGCGTTGGGATCTTTCGGATCGAGAGGCTTGGCCTCTTCGGCGCTCACCGCCTCGGGCTCGGCCGAGCCGCGCAGGGCCGGGGCCTCGGGCTTGGGCGCCGCCACCTGTTTCGGCTTCGGACGGGCCGCCACCGTGCCCTTGTCGGTGACGAAGCCGACCTCGATCTCGGATGCCGTCTTCGGCGGGTCCAGCAGCACTACGGCGAAGTGGCGTGTCTCCCCGGCCGGAATGACCGGATCGGCCGCCTGGTCGATCTTGGCCATCACCCGCTTGTCCTGCTTGTTGATCAGGCTGATCTGCAGGGGCGGCGCGGTGACCGGATGGCTGCGGATGTTGCGGATAACGCCCGACACCGACAGCGCCGCATGGCCGTCCTGCAGGGCCGGTTCGAAGCGGATATCCTCGATCTCGAGGCCGATGCTGTTGACGTCCAGACCCACCGCCGCGAAGGCCGAGGCCGACTGCGGCCAGATCTTGACCACGCCCTCGCGGCCGATCACGGCGCCGACGCCCAGCACGATGAGCATGGCCGTCATCCCGGCCCAGACGATGCCTGTCGTCGCCGCCTCGCGAACCCGTCGTTCGCTCTGGGCCTTGGCCCGGAACACCTTGGGGAGTTCCTCGCCGGGCAGTTCAACCAGCGGCGCGGGCTCGGGGGTCAGGGTCGAGGGCTCGACGCCGATGGCGCCTTCTTCCCCACTGATCGACAGGTCCAGATCGGGTTCCGCACGCGCAGTCCACCGATGACCGCAAGCCTTGCACTTGACAGTCCGGCCGGTCGCGCCGACCTGATCGTCGCCGACGAAATACCGGGTAGCGCACTCAGGGCAGGTCAGTATCATGGCCGGCGAATCGGTCCGCTCCCGCAACTCTATGTGAGGTCGCCGATTCCGGCTCCCATGTCCACTGACCGCAACGCCTACACGAGCGATTTGCCCGCCGGGCCGACCCTGCGCTTCTCCGGCGTAGGCATGCGCTATGGCCGTTCGGCCGAGGTGCTGAAAGACATCAATTTCGAGCTGCCGCCTGGGTCTTTCCACTTTCTCACGGGCGCCTCGGGGGCCGGCAAGTCCAGCCTGCTGAAGCTGATCTACATGGCCGAGCATGCGTCGAGGGGCCGCATCGAGATGTTCGGCCGCGACATCGACCAGATCGCCCCTGCCGACCGCCCCTTCCTGCGCCGCCGCATCGGGGTGGTGTTCCAAGAGTTCCGGCTGCTCGAACACCTGAGCGCCTTCGACAACTGCGCCCTGCCCCTGCGCATCGCCGGCGGCAAGCCGGACAAGTACCGCGCCGACGTCGCCGAGCTGATGAGCTGGGTCGGCCTGAAATCCCGCCAGCACGCCCTGCCCGCCACCCTCAGCGGCGGTGAGAAGCAGCGGCTGGCCATCGCCCGCGCCGTGGTCGGCCGGCCGGACATCCTGCTGGCTGACGAGCCCACGGGCAACGTCGACCACGGCCACGCCCTGCGCATCCTGCGCCTGTTCGTGGAGCTCAACCGCCTCGGCACGACCGTGCTGATCGCCACCCACGACGAGGACCTGGTCGCCCGCAGCGGCCAGCCGGTTCTGCATCTGGATGGCGGCCGACTGCTGGCCTACGGCCGGGGCGACGGCCGATGAGCGACGCGATGTTCGACCCGACCCGCTGGAAGCCCGGCCCCCTGCTGCCCCGGCGCGACGCCCGTGACGGCGCCCTGATCTTTGTCGTCGCCGTCCTCTGCTTTCTCGCCTGTCTGACCGCCATCGGGGCCCTGGCCGCCGACCGCGCCGCCCGGGGATGGACCAGCCAGCTCAGTGACAGCGCCACCGTCGTCATCCAGCCCCGCGGCCCCGAAACACCGGACGCCGCCGCCGCTCGCGCGGCCGAGGTTCTCGCCGGGGTGAAGGGGGTCAGTGAAGCCCGCGCCCTGGAGAAGGAAAAGGCCGAGGCCCTTCTCGAGCCCTGGCTGGGTCGCGAGGCGCTGATCGACGATCTGCCCGTCCCCCGACTGGTCACCGTCGACCTCGATCCCAAGACGCCGGCCAAGGCCGGTGATCTCGATCGGGCTCTCAAGGCGGCCGGGGTCAACGCCAAGGTCGACGATCACAGCGTCTGGATCGACGACATCAAGCGGGCCGCCGGCTTCGCCCGCTGGTCGGCCCTGGCCATCTGTCTGCTGATCATCGCCGCCGCCACCGCCGTCATCGGTTTCGCCACCCGCGCTGGCCTGGCCGCGCATCGCGATGTCATTGAAGTACTTCACCTTTCCGGCGCGGAGACGGGCTTCGTCGCCCGCCTTTTCCAGACCCGTTTCGCCATCGCCGCCGGCATCGCGGGCCTGTTCGGGGCCGGTGGGGCCGCCGTCGTCGCGGCCCTGGCCCGGCTGGCCGGCGGGGGACAGGGGCTGACGCCCGTCCTGCCTCTGGCCTGGATCGACCTGCTGGCCGTCCTGCCCGCCCCGCTCCTGGCCGCCCTGACCGCCGCCGTCGCGGCCCGGCTCGCCGCCTCCGCCATCCTGCGACAGCTGGGTTGAGCAGGCAGATTCCCGGGCGACCAGGACTGCACAAAAGCAGGACACCAGCCCAACAAAATCCCAACCACGACCCGACACAATCCCGACCAGAACCGACCAGAACGAGACTCCCAAGTCTCTGATTTATAATCGCTTGTTTTCCTCCTGGGGGCTGGCGCGTGACCCGGGCATGCTACAATGACCGTCCGCTTCGTTAACGGGCCTCGCCAGCCGGCCTTCCCACGCCACCTCGGAACCCTCTAGAACAGCGTCATGCGCCGCCTTTCACTGCTGCTCATTGTCGTGCTCGTCTGGGTCGTGGGCCTGCTGGCCTTCGCCGGTCGGGTCGACAGGTTGACGCCCGCCACCGAGCCGCCGGTGTCGGATGCGGTCGCCGTGCTGACCGGCGCCTCGACCGAGCGCATCAAGGTCGCCGTCCGCCTGCTCGAAGAGGGCAAGGGCAAGCGGCTGCTGGTCAGCGGCGTCAACACCGAGGTCACCCGCGAGGACCTGCTGGAGGTCACCGGCGCCTGGAAGCCGATCTACCAGTGTTGCGTCGACCTGGGCTTCGAGGCCGCCGACACCAAGGGCAACGCCCAGGAAA
>Ga0164290_1001099_pt1 | contig 53125 bp, 51 predicted proteins | sample Micstemetagenome_FD_108782 | JGI IMG/M metagenome (GOLD analysis project Ga0164290, IMG submission 108782) | Contaminated culture microbial community from soil near Moab, Utah, USA - Microcoleus steenstrupii SON62 (Illumina Assembly) | ecosystem: Environmental > Terrestrial > Soil > Soil crust...
CAGACCGCGGCCGGCGGCGGCGTCGACGAAGCCGGCAAGGACGAAGCGGGCGAGAGCAAGGCGGCGCCTCTGGTGCCGCGCGTCGAGCCCATCGAGGTGCGTATAGGCAGCCAGCTGGCTGCCCTGGCCCAGGGCGATCAGTCGGTGCTGATGCAGCGCGTGGCCGCGCTGCGCAAGCAGTTCGCGCTGGACTTCGGCCTGCCGCTGCCGGCGGTGAAGTTCGCCGGCGAACCGCGCCTGGCCGCCAATGCCTACGAGATCCTGATTCAGGGCGTGGCCTATGGCCGCGGCGAACTGCATCAGGACCGTCTGCTGGCCATCCACCCGAGCGGCGATACCAAGCACTTGAGGGGTATCGAGACCCGCGAGCCCAGCTACGGCCTGCCGGCGATCTGGATCGAGGAGGACGAGCGCGATCGCGCGCGCGCCGCCCGCTACACCCTGGTCGACCCGCCCACGGTTTTCATCACGCATTTCAGTGAGACCTTGCGTGCGCAATGCGCGAGTCTGGTCACGCGAGCCGAGACCGATCAGTTGCTGACCCGCGTGCGCGAGACCCAGCCCGGCCTGGTCGAGGAACTGGTGCCGACCATCCTGGCGGTGGTCGATGTGCAGAAGGTGCTGCAGGGGCTGCTGCGCGAGAAGGTCAGCATGCTGCATGCCGAGACCATCCTGGAGACCCTGGCCGACGTCGGGCGCACGACCAAGGACGCGGCGCTGCTCACCGAGGCGGTGCGGCAGCGGCTGGGCGCTTCGATCTGCCAAGCGCTGATGGGCGAGGGCAGTGCGCTGCAGGTGCTGACCCTGGACCCGGCGCTGGAGCAGCGGCTGCGCGCCGGCGGCGATGCCAACGCGCCCGCCGACCCACGCTTCATCGAACAACTGTTGTCGCGCACCGTGGTGCTGGCCGAGCAGATGGTGCGCAGCAATCTACTGCCGGTGCTGCTCTGCGCGCCGGATTTGCGCCGCCATGTGCGCGCGCTGACCGAACGGGCCCTGCCGCATCTGCGCGTGCTGGCGGTGACCGAGGTGCCGAACCTGGTGCCGCTGAAGGCCTTTGGCAGCGTCAGCTTGGGTGCGGCCAAGGGCTGAGGAACGAAATGCAAACACTCGAAATCGCGGCCCTGGGCCTGCGGCAGGACCTGGAGCGGCTCAAGCTGCAGGGCCACAACCTGGCCAATATCAGCACCCCAGGCTACAAACGCCAGGTCGCGGTGCAGACGCCGTTCGCCGACCTGATGCAGGCCGCCGATGTGCAGGCTGCACCGACGACCACTCTGGACCTGCGTCCGGGCAAGCTGCAGGCCACCGGCCGCGCTTTGGACCTGGCACTGCCGGACGGCAGCTTCCTGCTGCTCGAACGGACCGACGGCAGCCTGGCCCTTAGCCGGCACGCCGCGCTGCAGGTCGACGCCGAGGGCTGGCTGCGCGGCCCCAGTGGCGACAAGGTACTGGGGCAGGGTGGCGCGATCCGCTTGCGTGGCGATCTGCGCGAGCTGGCCATCGACGGCAGCGGAAGAATCAGCCTGCAGGGCCAGGCCGTGGACAGCCTGCGTCTGATCGGCCTGAAGGCCGAGGCCAGGCCCGAGCCGCTTGGCGACGGTCTGTACGCCGCCGAGCCCGGGCACTGGCTGGCCGAGCAGCCGGCGACCGGACTGCGCAGCGGCCATCTCGAGCAATCCAACGTTGTGTCCAGCCAGGAGATGGTGCAGCTGATGGGCACGACCCGCCACGCCGAGACCATGGTGCGCCTGTTCCAGGCCGCCGACAGCATGTTGGACACCGCTATCCGCCGATTTGGAGAGACCTCATGAATGACGCGCTTTACATCGCGGCGACCGGCATGCGCGCGCAAAACGCGCAGCTCGACTCGATCGCCAACAACGTGGCCAATGCCAGCACGCCGAACTTCAAGCGCAGCAGCCTGCGCTTTGGCGACCTCGTGAGCGCGGCGCCGATGCCGGTCGAGGGCGCTTCGCCGGCGGCAACGCCGGCCGGCGTGCTGATCGGTTCGGTGCAGCACAGCCTCACGGCCGGCGAACTGCAGAAGGTCGACGATCCGATGGCGCTGGCCGTGCAGGGCGAGGGCTTTCTGGAGGTGTCGCTGGCCGACGGCAGCACGGCGTTCTCGCGCGGCGGACGCTTGAGCTTGAACGCCGAGCGCCTGCTCAGCACTGCCGACGGTCATCCGCTGCGCCAGCGTATTCATGTAGCGCCGGATATCCGCCAAGTGGAGATTCTTGACGATGGCACTGTGCAAGGGCTCGACGAACAGGGCCGCAGCACGAACCTGGGCCGGCTGGACCTGACCCTGTTTGCGCAGCCCGCCGCGCTGAGCCCGATCGGTGACGGTCTGTGGCAGGCCGGCTCGGCGGCTGGCGATGCCCGCGTGGCGCAACCCGGTGAGGCGGGTGCCGGCCTCCTGAAGCAAGGCTTCCAGGAAGCGTCCAACGTGCGCATGCTCGACGAGATCGTGCAGCTGATGGTGGCGCAGCGGGCCTACCAGATGAATGTGCGGGTCATGCAGGCGGCCGACGAGATCGCCAGCCTGGCCAACTCCCTGCGCAAGGGCAGCTGAGATGCGCGTGCTGCCAGGTCTGTTGACGCTGTGCTTCGCGGCGCTGCCTCTGCTCGCCAAGGCCGGCGCGGAAGCGGCGCTCTGCGAGGCCGCATTGGCCGCGGCACGGCAGGCCGCGCAGCAGCGTGGTCTTCAGGTCCAACTGGCCTGCCGCAGCCTAGCGGCACCGCGGGCGCAGGCGGTGCTACGCCTGGAAGCTGGCGATCCGCCTCAGCCGCTGCGTGCAGGCCCGCTCAGCTGGCCGGTGCGCGTTTGGACCGCAACGGGCGGCAGCTATGTGCAGCAGGTTCCTTTGCAGGGCGACTGGTGGGTGCCGGCCTGGGTGGCGCAGCGCACGCTCCAGGCCGGATCGCGGCTGCAGGCTGCCGACTGGCGGCGCGAGCGCGTCCGCTGGCCGGCTGGCCGCGCGCTGCCCGAAGCGGCACCGGCCGAGCCCCTGTCCGCCGGCCGGCTGCGCCAGCGACTGCTCTCGGGCGAAGTGCTTCGTGACGAGTTGCTGATGGCCAGCGATGCGGTGCTGCGCGGCGAGCGCGTGCAGATCCTCTTGACCCAGGGCGCCATCGAGTTGCGCCTGCAGGGTCTGGCACTGGGCGATGCGCGCGTCGGCCAGCCGCTTCGCGTGCAGGCGGACGGCCGCAGCGACGTACTGCAGGGGCGACTGGTGGATGCGACGACGGTGGTGGTGGAGGTTTTGGGATGAGCAGCAACTGGAAAACGGGCGCTTGGCTGGCCACGCTTGCCACGGCGCTGGGTGGTTCGGGAAGCGCTGCCTGGGCGTCGGAATCCCAGCTGGCCGATGCGCCTGAGGTGCCGGCTGCCGTTGATTCGGCACCGGCGCCCATCGCGGCCGCTGGTCCGGCGCCCCGGCCGCGGCTGCGCGGCAGTTTGTACTCCGATGCGCAATTCGAGGCCCTGACCGGAGACAAGCGGCGATTCCGCGTCGGTGAGATCCTGACCGTGTTGGTGCATGAGAGCGCCTCGGCCACCAGCACGGCGGATACCGGCGCGGCGCGTGAATCCGATGTTGGTCTAGGCGTGACCGTACCTCGCTGGAGCAAGAGCGCCGGCATCGTGGCCAACAACGACTTCAGCGGTACCGGCCGCACCCAGCGCGCGGGCCGTGTGCTGGCACAGATCACCGTGCTGGTGCACGAGGTGCTGCCCAACGGCGATCTGCGCGTTGCCGGCGAACAGCTGCTGGAGATCAATGGCGAGAAGCAGACCATTCGCGCCGAAGGCCGGGTGCGGCCGCGCGATGTCAACGAGCACAACGTGGTGCTGTCCAACCGCTTGGCCGAGGCGCGCCTGGCCCTGGTCGGTGACGGGGTCATCGCCGACCAGCAGCGGCCGCGCTGGTGGCAGCGCCTGCTCGGCATGTTCGGGATCTGATATGCGGCATCTACTGAATGTGATCGCCTGCCTGGTCGCTGCACTGCTGCTGCAAAGCGGCGCGATGGCGCAGACGGTGCGATTAAAGGACCTGGCGCGGGTGGCCGCGCAGCGCGAGAACGCGTTGGTCGGCTACGGCATCGTCACGGGTCTCTCGGGCACGGGCGACAGCAGCCGCAGCAAGGCGACTCGCCAGTCGCTGGCCAATGTGCTGAACCGCTACGACCTGGCGCTGAGCAGCGACGACATCGCCAGCCGCAATGTCGCGGTGGTGATGGTCAGCGCGAGGCTGCCGGCCTTTGCCCGGCCGGGCGATTTGCTCGATGTGTCGGTGAGCTCGGCGGGCGATGCGCGCAGCCTTGAGGGCGGCAACCTGCTGCTCGCGCCGCTGAAGGGCGCCGATGGGCGCGTCTACGCGCTGGCGCAGGGGCCGGTCACTGTCGGTGGCTTCCGCCACGATGCGCATGGCAATCAGGTGCAGAAGAACCACCCGACGGCCGGCATGGTCAGCGGCGGCGGCACGGTCGAGGCAGGTCTGGACGAGGCCGATGCCGAGCCGCCCTCTCAGCTCACCCTGGTGCTGAGCCAGGCCGACTACGGCACGGCCGGCCGCATGGCCGACCGCATCAACGAAAGCCTGGGCGGCGCGCCGGCCCAGGTGCGCGATGCCGGCGCGGTGGAGGTCGCGGTGCCCGCCGTGTACCGGCGCCGCATGGCGGACCTGGTCCGCCATATCGAGGCCTTGCAGGTCGAGCCCGACAACCGCGCGCGTGTGGTTATCAACGAGCGCACCGGCACCGTGGTCACCGGAGGCGATGTGCGCATCACGCCGGTGGCGGTGGTGGTGGGCGAGACCAAGGTGACGGTGACGGCGGAGACCTCGGTTTCGCAACCGGCGCTGCTGCGCGCGCCCTCGTCCGCCGTGCGTACCGAGGTGGTGACGAACAGCCAGCTGCGCGTGCAGGAGCCGACGCCGGTGCGTTTCGTGCCGGCCGGCAGCACGCGCGTGACCGACCTGGTGCAGCTGCTGGCGCGGGCCAAGACCCCGGCGCGCGACATCATTTCCATTCTTCAGGCGATCAAGGCGGCGGGCGCCTTGCACGCCGAGCTGATCGTCCAGTAGGCGAACGGAGCTTGCCCATGCAATTGATCGACCCCGCAACCCTGCAACTGCTGGACCGCGCGCTGGACGCCGCCGCGCTGCGGCACCAGGCGATTGCCCAGAACATCGCCAATGCCAATGTGGCCGGCGCCAAGGCCAGCCGGGTGCGCTTCGAGGAGCTGCTGGAGCCACTGCGCACCAGCCTGCAGGCCGGCCAGGCGCTGCGCGCCAGCGAGGTGCCTGAGGTGGAGCTCAGCGCCACCCAGGAGCCTGTGGTGCTCGACAAGGAAATGGCGGCGCTGTCCAGCAACAGCCTGCATTACCAGGCCCTGGTCCGCGCGCTCGACCGGCACATGAGCATCATTGGCCTGGCCGTCCAGGACGGGAAAGCCTGATGGACTACCGCAGCGTTTTCCAGATCACTTCGGCCGGCATGACGCTGGAGAAGCAGCGCCTCGACGTGGCCGCGCTGAACCTCGCAAATATGCACACCAGCGCAGCCTCCGGGCAGTCGCCCTACGCGCCGCAGAAGGTGGTCGCGCAGCCCTTGCAGCTGAGCTTCGGCAAGGCCCTGGCATTGGCCGATCCCCATCTGCAGGCTCGCCAGGTTCAGGTGCTGAGTAGCGCCGTTGCGCCGCGTCTGGTGCACGACCCCGGCCATCCGCACGCGGACGCCAAGGGCTTCGTGGCTTATGCCGCCATCGACCACAGCAGCGAGATGGTGACCGTGAACACCGCGTTGCGCGCCTATGAGGCCAATGTGGCGGTGGCGTCGACGGCCAAGGCCATGGTCGCCAAGGCCCTGGAACTCGGAGGTCAGGGATGAGCACCGCATGGGAAGGCCTGGCGGCCATTGAAGCAATTGGCGCCAGCGCCGCAGTTCAGGGCGCTGCGGGCGCAACGACGGCACCGACCGCGGCGCCCGGCTTTGCGCAATGGGTGGGCCGCGAGATCGAGACCCTGAACACCCAGTTGCTGCAGGCCGAGAAGGGCGTTCAGCAGCTGGCGGCCGGCGAGGCGATGAACGTCCACGACGTGATGCTGCAGCTGGAACAGGCGCGTTTGGCGATGCAGCTGGCCTCGCAGGTCCGCTCGCGAGTGATGGAGGCGTATCAGGAAGTGATGCGCATGCAGGTTTGAGATGGTGCAAAGCGTGATGAATCTCTTCGACGACTGGTCGCTGCGCAAGCGCCTGAGTTTTGGCGCCGGTCTGGCCCTGATCCTGATCCTGGTGATCGGCCTGGGCTGGTGGGCGCAGCGTTCGCCGCAGGCCGTGTTGTTCGCCAACTTGGCGGAGCGCGACGCCGGCGTGCTGGCGGCCGAGCTGGACAAGCTCAAGCAGCCCTATGCGCTGGGCGAGGATGGGCGCTCCATCCTCGTGGATGCCGATGCGGTGCACCGCACGCGGATGGCGCTGATGAGCAAGCAGTTGCCCTTGAACGGCGTGGTGGGTTTCGAGCTGTTCAACAACGCCGATTTCGGCGTCAGCGATTTCGTGCAGAAGGTCAACTTCCAGCGCGCGCTGCAGGGCGAGCTGACGCGGACCATCCTGTCGATCGAGCAGGTGCAGGACGCGCGCGTGCATCTGGCCCTGCCCGAGCAGACCCTGTTTCGCAAGGAAGGTCACAAGGGCAAGGCCTCGGTCACCGTGTCGGTGAAGGGGGGCGAGAGCCTTCAGGCGCCCCAGGTTGCAGGCATCCAGCGCTTGGTCGCTGCAGCGGTGCCTGAGCTTCGCGCCGAGGACGTGACCGTGCTAAACCAACATGGCGTGGTGCTGTCTCGTGCGGCCGGCGAAGAGGCCGACGTCGCGGAAGGTCAGCTGGCGGCCCGCGAGAGCCTGGAAGCACACATGACGCGCAAGGCGACGAAGCTGCTGACGCAGATGTTCGGCGCCGATGGGGCAACCGTGGTCGTGGATGCGGTGCTCGAACACCGGCAGTCGAAGTTGACCAAGGAGGAAGTCCTGGCCAGCGGCGGCGGCGAGGGCGGCCAGGCGGCAACTGGCGTGATGGTGCGCGAACGCTCGTCGAGCAAGGAGTTGGGCACGGAAGGCACCGGTGGCGCATCGCAGCTCGTCAACCAGGAGGTCGATTACCAAACCGGCAAGCTGACCGAGCAGACCGTTTCCAAGGGCGGCCAGATCCTGCACCTGAACGTTGCCGTGGTAGTGAAGCGCCAGCTCGACGATGCCGAACGGGATCGGGTGCGCCAGTTGGTGGCGGCCGCGTTGGGCCTGCGCGGCGACCGCGGCGACTCGGTGGTCATCTTGGCGCGGCCGTCGGCTTCGCCGGCAGCTGCAGAAGCGATTCCCGAGCCGGGGTCCGCAACACTGGCCGCGCCGCAAACGCCGAGCCGGCCGGCCAATGGGCCAAGCACCCAGTCGTTCAGTCTGGTCTACGTCCTCGGGGCCTTGCTGCTGCTTTTGGCAGCGTTCGGTCTGATGACGCAATGGCTGCGTCGGCGCAGCAGCCCCGCCGCGAGCCAGGCGCTCAGTGAGGCCGAGCGCGAGGCGCTGCTGAGCAGCATGCACCAGTGGCTGGAGCCGGGGGCGCGGCGTTGACGGAGAGCACGACCCTCGATGCCGCTGCAGGACTGCGCCGTGTGGCCTTGACGCTGCACGGTCTGGCGGCGAGCGACCGGCAATGGCTGCTGGATCGGCTCGCTGCGCCTCAGCGTGATGCGGTCCGCGACATGCTGGCGGAACTGAAGGCACTTGGTATCCCGCCGGATCCTGAGCTGATCCGTGGCGCGCTAAGTGAGGCGAGCAAGGCTGCGGCGCCGAACGCCGCTGCAGCTCCGTCGGCAGGGGTCGAGCCCGAAATCATGGCTCACGTGCTGCGTCGGGAGGGGCCGGCGATGGTGGGGCTGATGCTTGCCGCGCTGGATGCCCCGGAGCGGCAGGCCGTGCTTGCACATTGCCCTGATCTGGTCATTGATGAGGCCCAGGGGGCAAGCCCCTGGGTTGGTACTGAAACCCTGCGTCGCGCCTTGCTGTCGAGCTGGCGCGCGATGGCTTCGCAAGAGTGAGTCGGTCATGAACCCAGTCCCCAGCTTCAGCAATCCGGTGGTGATCAAGGCCGGCATCCAGGCGCCGGAGCGGGCGCGCCGCGTGCTGGTGCAGCCCGGTGCCGCGGCAGCCGGAGAGGGTCAGGTTGACCGCGCGCCCGAGACCGTAGCACCCAGCGGCCAATGGTTGAGCGATGCGGCGCTGGCCGCACTGATCGAGCGAGCCCGCCTCGACGGGCGGCGCGAGGCGCGCCACGAAGCCGAGGCAGCCGCGAAGCAGGCGGCCGAAGAGGTGTTGGCTCGGCGTGTGGCGCAAATCCAGCGTGAGCAGAGCGACAAATGGAAGGGCCTGGCGAAGGCGCTGGCCGACCAAATGGCGACCTTGAGGGTTGGGCTGGAAGCGCAGACCAGCGAGTGGACCTTTGCGGCGGTGCGTCGTTTCGTTGGCGACGCTTGCTCGGCGCCCGCGCTGGTGGTGGCCGCCGTGCGACAGGTGTTGGCGCAGGCCAATCTGGCCGGCGGCCTGACGGTCCGCCTTCATCCCAAGGAGTTCGAGCTGGTGCAGCGCGCCGGGCTGCTGGAGGCGGCATCCTGGCCCGCCGATGTGGCTTTCGCGCCCGACGCCGATCTGGAGTTCGGTGGCTGTCTGATCGAGGCGGCGCACGAGCGTCTGGATGCTCGATTGGAGGTCCAGCTTGAGCTGCTCAGGGAGCAACTTGATCAGCTGCGGCATGGCCGCTTGGAAGCCGCGTGAACGCGATCCGCACCGATGGCGCCGGGCCCCAGGCCCTGAGCGAGATGCCACTGTTCCGGCGGGTCGGCAGGGTGACCCGCGTCACGGATCTGGGCATCGAGGCCAGTGGACCGGCGGTAGCGCTCGGCGAGGTGTGCGAGCTGATGGGCGAAGGCGACCTGCGGATTCAGGCCGAGGTGGTAGCGATCGAGGATCACAAGGTTTTCCTCATGCCCTATGGCCCGAGCAAGGGTCTGAAGGTGGGCGCGGAAGTCGTGGCGATGGATGTGCAGCCCAGCATTGCAGTGGGACCAGGCATGCTGGGCAAGGTGGTGGACGCCTTCGGTCGCGACCTTGAAGGTTTACCGCTGCCCGGCGCGCTGCAGCCCATGCCGCTGCACCCAGCGCCCATCAATCCCTTGCACCGCGTGCCGATCCGTACTCCCTTGGAGACCGGCGTGCGCGCGCTCGACGGCCTGCTGCCGATCGGCCGGGGCCAGCGCCTGGGCATCTTCGCGGGCAGTGGCGTGGGCAAGAGCTCACTGCTGGGCATGCTGGTCCGCAATATGGAGGCCGAAGTCGCTGTGATTGCCCTGATTGGGGAGCGGGGACGGGAGGTCAAGGAGTTCCTGGAGCATCGGCTTGACCCGGAGGCCAGGGCACGCACCGTGGTGGTCGTTGCGACGGCCGAGCAGCCGGCTGTCGTGCGAGCACGCGCCGCCTACGCGGCGACCAGCGTGGCCGAGTATTTCAGGCAGCGTGGCCAGCATGTGATGCTGATGATGGATTCGGTAACCCGCTTCGCGATGGCGCGGCGCGAGATCGATCTGGCCGCCGGTCAGCCGCCGACGGCGCGCGGCTACACGCCGTCGGTGTTTTCTGCGATTCCAGCGCTCTGCGAGCGCTGTGGCGAGATCGAGGGCAGCGGTTCGATCACGGCGCTTTACACGGTGCTTGTGGATGGCGACGACGTCAACGAACCGGTGTCGGATGCGCTGCGCGCGACCCTGGACGGCCATGTGGTGCTCAGCCGCGATCTGGCCAACGAAGGGCACTACCCGGCCATCGATGTCCTGCAAAGCGTCAGCCGGCTCGATGGCGAGTTGCTGGCCCGTGAGGATATGGAGGCGGCGCAGCGCATGCGCACCTTGCTCGCGGTTCATGGTCGCCAGCGCGAGATGGTAGACATGGGCCTGTACAAGCCGGGCAGCAATGGAACTCTGGACCACGCGCTGGAGAACTGGGAGCGCATCCGCCGATTCCTGCGCCAGGGCGCCGCGGAGCGCAGCCGCCGGCCGGAAACCCGCCAGGCACTGAGCGCCGCGCTGAGCCGGGGAGGCCGTGCATGAGGGCGCAACAGCCGCGTTGGATCGGTCAGGCGATTCGCGCTCACCACTACCGCTGCCTGGATGGCCAACGCGAGCTGCTCGAAGCCCAGGATGCGGCCAACAAGGCCAGCGATGCGCTGGCCAAGCAGTCCGAGGGGCTGGCCGAACTGGCCCGCGATTGGCAGGCAGGCCGTGCGCTCGGCACGCTGAGCACCGAGTTGGACACACGCTTCCGGCAGTACCACCTGCATCTCGACCAGCAGCTGGTCGCCGCTCAAGTTGCTCAGCGCGAGCTGGAGACGCGGGTCGAACAGGCAACGCAGCAGTTGAAGCAGGAGCTCGGTCAGCGCAAGGCGCTTGAGCGCTTTGCAGAGCGGCGGCGCCGAATTGAACAACAGTGCCGCATGCGCCGCGAGTGGGCCGAGCTGAGTGAGGCCTGCGCGCTCGCATCGCGGGCGGGGGTGGGGCGATGACGGTGCCGAGTTCCGTGACGGCGAGGTTTCCGAGCCCTGCGCCGGCCGCCAGCGCAGGGCAGCCCCTGCAGCAGCAATGGATGCGCGACCTGGAGCGCGGATGGTTGGCGCATTGGCCCAAGGCGGCGGAGTCCGGGCCGCAGGACAGCGGTCGGGCGCCGCCGGAGCAGGCGCCAGTGCCCGCCGAGCTGATAACTGTCGACGCGCCGCGCCCGCAGCGCTTGGAAGCCAGCGTCCCTGTGATGTCCATGCTAAGCTCGATTGCAGCGAGCCAGGCCGAAGCCGGCGCTGAGGGGCTGGCAAGTCCGGTGGAGTCAGCCTCCGAATTGGCCCGAGTGGATGTTGTGCATCGAGGCAGCGAGACCGGACCATGCTTGTCGCAAGCGGCAGCTGAATCCGCGCCGCAGTCCCTCGAAGCGCTGAATGACAGGCGGCGCCTGGCGGCGAATCCCCGCGTCAGCGCCGACCTTCAGGATCCGCTCACGCTTGGCCCCGGAACGTCCGACAGCGGCTCAGCCGTGGAGTCGGCATCCGCGCCGCGGGCGCAGGGTGGAGGTGCTGGCAGGGTGCCGGTGCCGGTGCCGGGGAGTGACTCAAGGTCGCGGCGCATGGCGTTGCCTGAATCTGTCATGGTGAACCGGCCCTCGGTATCCGCGCTTGGCGTGGCTGCGATGAGACCTCAGGAGCTCTCGCCGCCCATAGAGGCACCTCAGCTGTCCGCCGAGGAACAGCGGGTTGCCGTCGAGTTGCCGCCAGATTCGGCTGCTGACGGGGAGTCGTCTGAGCGCGCGCTCGCCATACGCGAGTTCGAGGCTGATTCGGTACGCGTGAGTCTCCGAGATGTGCAGCTCGATTCCACCGAATCGAGGCAGGCGGCGCTGGGACTGGCGCGTGCCTTCATGCAGGCCGGATACGCACGTGTGCAGGTTTATGTAAACGGTCAGTCGCAGCAGCTAGGGGCGCTGCGCGGCGATGAAGGCGAGCCGACACAGGCCGCGGATTTCGCGCCGACGGATCGACAGGAACAAGTTAAGCAGGAGGCAAATACTCATGGCGACTAGCGCCACTTCGGCCACTACGGCGGCCGCGCAAATTGGGATTCAGGACTTCCTCCGGATCCTGACAGCGCAACTCAGCAACCAGGATCCGCTGAAGCCGATGGACAACCAGGAGTTCGTCACTCAGATGGCCCAGTTCACCTCGCTGCAGCAGACGCAGGAGATGAACGACAAGTTGGGCTCACTGCTGTCGGTGCAGGCGGCGACGCAGTCGATCGGCCTGCTCGGCAGGACGGTCGATGTTAGCGGCGAGTCCGGTGCCTTTACGGGAACGGTAAGCGCTCTCGAGTTTTCCGGCGGTGAACCTCGCCTGACCGTGAAGCGACCGGATGGGACGCTGATAGCCGGAATTGCATTGGCCAATCTTATTAATGTTCGTTGAGGAGTAATCCACCATGTTCGACGCCATCTTCATCGGAACGAGCGGTCTTCAGACCTTCTCCGCGGGCCTCAAGGTCATCAGCAACAACGTCACCAACCTGAACACGCCCGGCTTCAAGTCTGCCGACGCGCAGTTCTCCAATCTTTACCAGGCCGACAGCGGCAGCGGGTCTGGCCAACTGGTCAGCAGCGGACAGCGATTTGGCAGCGGTGTGATGGCGGGCGAGACGCTGGTGAACTTCCAACCAGGCGAAATGCGCCAAACCGGAAATCCGCTCGACCTCAGCGTCAACGGCGAGGGCTTTTTCATCACACAGGAGCCGGGCTCCAACGCGCAGCAGGCTGAGTACCGCTACACGCGAGCCGGGCAGTTCGAGTTTGACAAGGATGGTCGGCTGGTTGTGCGCGGGACGGACAAGCAGGTGGTCGGCCTTGACGACAAGGGCGCACAGACGCCGATCACGCTCGACGGTTTGCGTATTCAGGATCCCAAGCCGACGAGCACCGTAACCCTGACCGGCAACCTTTCGAGTAGCGCGACAGAGGTCACAGTCAGCACGGTTAAGGTGATCGACGCGATCGGCGGAGAGCATGTGTTGAAGCTGGTGTTCAAGCCCAAGGCAGGCAACCCGGGCAGCTGGACCGTGGCAGTCTTCGACGGGGCAACCGAAGTGGCAAGCGGCGATGTCTCCTTCGTTGATGGTCGGCCAGCAAACGGTTCGGACAGCTTCAGTTTCAGCTATACGCCACCTGGCGTTAAGACCACGAGCGTCAAAGTCGAACTTTCAAAGAATGCGACCTCGTTCGATACCGGCGCCATGTCGTCGCTCGCGTTGGGCAGCGTCGACGGCTACTCCGTTGGATCTCTGACCAAAGTCAGTTTCGATGCGGACGGCGTGATGTCGCTGAGCTATTCGAACGGCCAGAGCAGCAAGGGTCCGCGCATCGCACTGGCGGTGTTTGACACCAACGGTAGCCTGACTCCAATCGGCAACAACGAATTCGGCAGCGAGGCGGGGCAAGGTCTGCACATCGGCGCTGCGAACCAGGGCATCTACGGAGGCATCGGTTCGAGCCAGATCGAGGGTTCGAATGTTGACTTGGCCACGGAGTTCAGCGACCTGATCGTCACGCAGCGCGGCTATCAGGCCGCATCGCGAATCGTGTCTACGGCGAACGAATTGCTCCAGGATCTCTATGACATGAAGGGTCACCGATGAGCGCCTCGGCGCTTTGGTGGCTGCCGGATGCTGTCATCGCACAGGTTGCCAGGGCCGCGGATGGCGTGCTGACAGCGTGGGCCGAGGCCTGGGGCCTTGCCGCGCCGAAACCGGTCCGTGCAGTTCGGTGGCGCTGGGACGAGGTCTGTGCTGTTTCGGAACTCGACCGGGCGGCACTGGGCGATGCCTTGTTGGGCCAGGCTACGAGGGCCTCGGCGCTGGCTGGGCGCGTGACCGCAATCGCGATGGAGCAGCTGTTCGTCGAAATCGAAACGCGGTTCGGTAAGGCTCTTGCCGGTCAGGCGATGAGGCCGCGTCCTGGCGACCGCGGCTTGGTGCTGTCAATCGATTTGCCCGGCCAGCTCTGGTGCCTACCGCTGTCTTGCGAGCAACTCCATGCGAAGGCCTGGCTCGCCCGGCCTACTGGCAGCCCGTTGGCGGCCTGGAACCCAGAAATCGCCCTTGCCGGTGTGCCAGTCCCGCTGGAGATCGAGTTGGGTCAGGCGAGCCTTCCGGTCAGCGAGCTGCTCAAGCTCGCAGTCGACGACGTGATCGTGCTGAAGCAGTCGGTCGGTGCGCCGCTGAGCGTGAGTTCGCCGGGCTCAGCGCTGGCTTTGCGTGCCCAGTTGGGCGCCGCTGCTTCTGGGCAAGGCGAGGCGAAGCGTGCGCTTCGCTGGCTGGCCGCCGATTCCTCTTCCTCTTCTTTCCATCGGCAAGCCGACTAACGGCGTCGAGTCAAACCAATATGCAAGTACAAGACATTGAGCTGCCGGTGCTGAACCCGCAGCGTGGCGAGCGAACGGCGGCGCCGGGCTCGCGGCTGGCGGCGCTGTCGGGCGTGAAGGCCGAGCTGAGCATCCGCGCGGGCAGTGCGGTCAGCACCGTCGGAGAACTGCTCTCGCTAAAACAGGGCGCGGTGCTCGCAATGGACACGCCGCTGAATGCCGCTTTCGACGTGCTGCTTGGCGATAGCTTGGTGGCACGTGGTGAGCTGGTTGCCGTGGGTGAGCACTTCGGTATTCGCATCACTGAGTTGGCCGAGCACAGCCCGATCGCTCCATGAGTCAGACCCCAGGGCTCGGCGAAAAGGCCACAGCGACGGGCGCGGATGGCGCAAGTGCGGTGGCAGGCACCATCACGCCTCTGCACTTCAAACGACCGGCCGATGAGGCCGTGCCGGGCGCTGGTCAGTGGATAGGCGCCGTGCTGGTTTGCACCGCGGTGCTCGCAATTGCGCTTGTCTGGCTTCGCCGCCGCGGCCTTGCACTGGGTGCGTTGCGCGCTTCAGGCGGCGGCACGCGCCGGCTTGAAGTTCTGGAGCGGCTGGCGCTGGACCCGCAGACGCGCTTGACCGTGCTGCGCTATGAAGATCGCCAGCTGCTCATCGCCCATGGACCGGCTGGTGTGAGCTGTGTGCATGACTGCGCTGCTGCGTCTCCGGATCGGAATGCGTCATCCACCTCCTTGGCTGGCGGGTGATTGCTATGTGCAGTGGAATGCGGAACTCAGCATGCGCTTAGGCCGGTTTTTAAGGGCGCCATTGGTCGCGCTGATCTTGTTCGCGTCCGCTTGGCCGGTCCTTGCGGCACAAGGGGCCAATGCACCCATGGCATGGGTGGAGGGCGCGACCGCTTCCAGCGAGATGGCATCTGCGCTTCGGATCTTCCTCGGCCTGACAGCACTTGGGTTCATCCCCGCGCTGCTGATCTGCATGACCTGCTTCGTGCGCATCGTCGTCGTGCTGTCCATGCTCAGGCATGCCATCGGCTTGATGGAGACGCCGCCGAATATCGTCATCGTCACCCTGGCCTTGTTCCTGACCTTGTTCTCGATGCAGCCCGTGCTGCAGCGGGTGAATGACGAAGCACTGCAGCCCTATCTCAACGGCAGCACGAAAGTCGCCACGGCCGTGAATCGCGGCAAGGAACCGATCAAGGAGTTCATGGTCCGGCAAACCCGCGAGCAGGATCTCGGCCTGATGATTGAGTTGTCAGGAGCGCAGCGCCCCAACTCGCTGGAGGAGGTCGGCATGCTGCAGCTCGTGCCGGCATTCATGCTGTCCGAGCTCAGGACAGCGTTTCAGGTGGGCTTCATCATCTTTTTGCCCTTCCTGCTGATTGACCTGATCGTGGCGAGCGTACTGATGGCCCTGGGCATGATGATGGTGCCGCCTTCCACTGTGTCCGTGCCGCTCAAGCTATTGCTGTTCGTGCTGATCGATGGCTGGAATATCGTTACCCGATCACTCCTCGCCACCATCCACTGAGCTCGATACGCGCTGGGCGAACCGGCACCTGCCAGATGTGCGGGCGGCTCTCGTCGATGCCAATCAGCCCTTGGTCAGGCGTATCGCCGCGCAGCGCTATGCGAAGCGCATCGGCGGAGAGCTGGAGTTCGGTGACTTCCTCCAGTTCGGGATGGTCGGCCTTCTTGAGGCCATCGATCGGTACTCGCCAGATCACGGCGCGAAGTTCGAGACTTTCGCGACCTATCGGATCGACGGCGCCATACTGAACGGCATCACCAGCCTTTCCGAGTACCAGCAGCAAGCATTCGCACGGCGAGGTCTCTTGCAGCAACGGGTCGCTTCTATTGATGGAGCCGATGGCACGGTGCCGGACCGGTCAACTACCGAAGCGAAGGGGCCCTTGGAGCGCTTGGCGGAGTTGGCCATCGGGCTTGCACTGGGATTTGCGCTCGAGGACGCCGGCATGTATGTGGACGGCGAGCCCGCACTACCCGACGATGCCTACGGCCGACTTGAGCTGAAGCAGATGCGACAGCAAGTTGCCCAACTCGTAGGCGGCCTTCCGGAGATGGAGAGGAAGGTCATCGTGCGCCACTACTTTCAGCAGATGCGCTTTGATTCGATTGCGGAGGGGGCAGGGCTTAGCAAGGGGCGCATCTCGCAGTTGCATCGATCTGCCCTTGAACGCTTGCGCACAGAACTTTCGAGCTTGCGTCTCCTGGAGCTTCGCACCTGATCCGGCGCTGAAGTGGCTTGGTTCAAGCGACGGATGTCAGCGCCGAGAGCCAGCTAGCTTGCAAGCTCGAGCTCCCGGACCTCCATGCGGGGACGCCAATCCAGCGCGTCTGGCGCGATCGCTTGTTCAGATGATCCGCTTCGACTGACCGCCGTTGGAAAGGCCAAATGAGCGCACTTTGGTTGACGCGGCGTTGAAGTCCAGATTGGCAAAGTTTTCGGACGAAGCGGTTTGTCCCTGCTCGAGACGTGCCACAACGGAGCTGGTCACCTCAAAGAAGCCCTCGGGATGCTTGGTGAGCTTGTTGAAGTGGACGTCTCCTGAGACGTAGACCAGGTTGTCGGTCTCGCCGAGCAGCTCGCATTGTCGACGGTGAAAGAGCGCATTCGCTGCGGAGTGGCCTGCCGCTTCAGGCTGAAAGCAGAAGTTCACCAACGACTGCTTTGCAGAAGCTCAGTGCTGCACAGCGAGTCCAGCGGGCTGAGCGCCATACCGCACTTGGGACCGTCCTCACGTTCAGCTAAGTCCGCCTGAGCGCCTAGTCAGAACCCCCTGACGCCCCGCTGGCGTTCAGGCCAGGGGCGGCGTGCAGAGGTACGAGGTAGCCGAGGTGCGATGCACGATGGGGAGCGGGTAATCAATCTATGGAGAACTGCTGGGCCAGCCTAGGTAAGCCGAGGCCCGAAACCCCGTGAACGGAAAAGTAAAGTGACCGGGAAGCGCCGCAGCCGCTAGCAGGCTCGTAGAGCGCATGCGACGGGGAGATTGAGTTGGCACTGTCCATTGATTTCAAGCAGATTCGTGAGCATCGCGACAGCCGCATGGGCGGGTTCGAGGAGCTCTGCTGCCAGTTGGCCGCGCTGGAGGACCCCGCCGAAGGTTCTCACTTCCTACGCAAGGGCGCCGGCGCCGACCAGGGTCTCGAGTGCTACCGCACCTATCCGGGCGGGCGCGAAGTGGGTTGGCAGGCGAAATACTTCAAGGACGGCATCAACTCCAATCAAGTGAGCGACATCAGCAAGTCGCTCAAGCGCGCGCTTCTTGCTCACCCCAGACTCGATACCTTCGTCGTCTGTCTGCCCATCGACCTGCGAGACACCCGCGTGGGCAGGAAGCTCAGCGAGGTGCAGCTGTACGAAAGATGGCGAGACAGAAGCATCGCCGCTGCGGCCCAGCAGGGGCGCAAACTGACCATTGAGCTTTGGAGCGCCTTCGACATCACCGAGCGCCTCGGTCGCGACGACCCGGCCTATTCGGGCCGAGCTCGCTACTGGTTTGACGCGCTGCACTTCAGCACCGCGTGGTTCCGCGAGAAGTTCGACCTTCAGCGGGTCACCCTAGGCGACCGGTACAGCCCCGAGAGTCACATCGACCTGCCCATCCAGCAGGCGCTACTGTCCTTGGCGCGTGACTCAGACCTCCTCAAGAGCCCGACGAGATGGGCCTCACAGGTCTCCAACGCACTCGACGAGGCGGAAGAGGCGCTTTGCGACGGCGGCTTCGCGGCAGCAGCGACCTACATCGCAGAGGCATGCAGACCGCTGCTGTGCGGCCTGGACACACCACTCGCGGCACCAGAGGATGACGTGGAGGTGGAATCCTGGGCTGCAGCCGCCGAAGCTGCGAAAGCGGTGATTCCCGGACTCTTGGCAGAACTGCGGGCGGCGCTGAGTGAGCGGAACCATGCCGCGCGCAACAAGTTGGCCGCTCTACACGAAGTGTTGGAGCGCGTCCGCAGGGAGGTCGCCGGGAAATCCTGGCGTCTAACAAACACTCGGTCCTTGGTCATCTCGGGTCCCGCCGGAATCGGCAAGTCGCACCTGTTGGCAGAGTTCGGCCACCAGCAAGTTGAACAGGGCAGGCCCTTCATCCTCGTCCTCACTGGCACCTTGACCGAGCGGGACCCCTGGGAGCAGATTCGAGTGCAGCTCGACCTGTCGAGCGTCGGCACCAGCGAGTTCCTGGGTGCGCTTGATGCGGCAGCAGAGGCAAGCGGCGGTAGAGCCGTGCTCGCCGTCGATGCTCTCAACGAGGGGCACGGCATACCGCTGTGGGCGCCACGCGTACTAGCCTTCATCGCCGCTATTCAGAGGTTTCCCCGTCTTGCTGTTGCGCTGACGGTCAGGGAGACCTACCGACATTTCCTCCCATTGGATGGAATTGATCTCATTGAACATCCTGGTTTCGCTGGCCGAGCCGGCGAGGCGATGAAGGCCTACTTGGACAAGCGGGGCATCGCTAGGCCAAGCACGCCGAACCTGGCGCTTGAGTTCGAGAACCCCCTGTTCCTACGAACCTGCTGCAGGTACCTCGACAGCAAGAAACTCCGTGCGCTGCCAAAGGGACTCGACGGCGTCAGCGCTATCTTCAACTTCTACCTGGCCGCCGTAGCCACTGAAGTGGAGACCAAGCTTGGTCTGATGCCCCTGTACAAGATTCCCCTCCGAGGGCTGGACGCATTCCTGAAGGCGTGCGCCGCGGCCTCCGATGACGGACGCCTGCCACTGCAGGACACAATCCAGCTCCTGGAAGGCATTCACAACTCCGGCGGAAGGCTGGATCGGAATCTCCTGTTCGCGTTCCTGTCCGAAGGCGTGCTGCAGCAGGAGACCATCCAGCATCCTGAAGGCAACCTGGAAACCGTCAGATTCACGTTCGAACGGCTGTCGGACCATCTGCGAGCGCAGCTCCTTCTGAGCCAGGTCGAAAAAGGCGATGTATGGGGGGCATTCCAACGCGAGCCACTGGCTCAATACACCCGTCCGGGTAAAGCGTGGCGCTACGCCGGGATTCGTGAGGCTTTCGCGGTCCAGGGCCCCGAGCGGTTCGGCATCGAGTTCCTCGACCTCCTGCCGGAAGATGCTTTGGATGACTGGTCTATCCCCCGGGAATTTGAGAGCTCCTTGACGTGGCGAGCGCCGCACGCATTCACGAAGCAAACGGCAGCATGGATTGAGAAGCTCTGCCAATCGACGGCGCGGTCGCCATACGGGCTCTTCTTGCTTGTCTGCACTGACCCTGACAACCCGTACAACGGCGAGTGGCTGCACAGCGAGCTCTGGTCTCGGCCAATGCCACAGCGCGACGCCATGTGGTCCGTCTTCGTGGCCGAAGACGATCTGGAAGAAGGTGGTGCCCTTGAAACGCTCATCGACTGGGCATGGGACTTCGAGTCCGGAGAGCTTGATGAACGACGGCGCGAGCTTGCAGGCATCACCCTGACGTGGCTGCTTTCAACCAGCAACCGCGCAGTGCGCGACAGAGCGACCAAGGCGTTGGTCAACTTGCTCTCACCAAGCCTCGCGTGCGCTGCGGCCTTGGTGGACCGATTTGCCCAAGTCGATGACCCCTATATCTGCGAGCGGCTTCTTGCCGCCTGCTACGGCGCGGCCCTGCAGGGAAGAGACCGGGCCGGAAGCGCTAAGGTCGCGCAGGCCGTCTGGAAGGCCTACTTTGCTGACGGCGCGACACCACCGTTGCATGTGATGAGTCGAGACTACGCCTGGGGCGTGTTGCTCTATGCGCAGGCCATTGGCCGGCTGCCTTCACAAGTGGACTTGGGCGCCTGTAGGTCGAAGTTCACGTCCCCTTGGCCATTGGAGGCCGTCTCGGAGGCGGACCTCAAGAAGTACTACAAGCGCAGCTACGGCAACTCCATCACGTCCTCGACGAGCGACCATGGCGACTTCGGACACTACACAGTGCGTTCGTGGCTGCACGACATCACCACCCTGCCGGCTTCACTGGCGGGCCGGTCGACGCCTGAGCTGTACGAGTCGTGGGAGAAGACCTTCATTGAAACTGCAACCACCACGCAGTTGAAGGCCTACACAGCGCTGTTCGGCGCAGCACATTCGTACCGCAGTCGCTCGGTCCGTGAATGGGACTCGGAAGAGGGAAAGGCGGAGTCGGAACGACTTTGGAGCCTGTTCATGAAGGCCAACGCAACCTTCAAACGAAAGCTCTCGTCCGATGCACTTGCCACCTACGCTGAGTTTCCTGAGCATCACCTGCTCGAAGCAACAAGGATGAACGACGACCGCCGACGCCCAGCTGAAGTCGACGGAGGCATGGTCCAGCGCTGGGTGTGCATGCGCGCACACGTACTCGGCTGGACGGAGGACCTTTTCGAGGCCTTCGACGAAGGGCAATGGATCAGTCGTGACCGGATGGGCAACCACCGGGTCGAGCGAGTCGGAAAAAAGTACCAGCACATCGCGCTTGCCGAGGCCACCGCGCGCCTGACGGACAACCTGGTGATGTCGTCATACCAGGACGACGGCAAGCTGCGAGCCTACGAGTACGGGCCCATGGGGCGCGACATGAAGCGGGATCTGGACCCGTCACTGCTGATTCGCGGCACGAAAGACGTCGGGTGGTCAGCGACGCCAGTAACTTGGTGGACGCCTTTGCGACCCAAGCTCCCTTCTGGCGACACCGAAGTCCTCCTCGCCTGGGTTCAGTCCCAGGGCGACCTCTGCAACGGAGCGGAGAACATCGAAGTCGCCAGTCCCGACCGCCGGAAATGGCTGATGGTCCACGGCCTCCGGCATTGGCGCGTGCTTGGCGAAGAGCGGCGCAACCACGCTGATGCCTGGTCGCGGATTTCTTGCCTGCTCACCTCACGAGGTTCAGGTGCAGAACTCGCCAGAGAGCTCCTGCAGGAGCAGCGGGGCGACGTCACGCGACTCGTCGGCGACCCGTATCTCGATTGCTTCCTTGGCGAACATGGCTGGCGCGATTCTGGGGACATCGTGATGGAGCGGACTGCTTCGCCACATGGCAAAACTCGCTACGGAGGCATGGTCGAGTCCCTACGCGCGGAAACAGGCACGGAGGACAACTCCATTGACGAGTCCTTCACCCTACACCTGCCGTCATCTGGGGTCATCAAGGCGCTTGGCCTGCACCTCTGCAGTGGGAAGCGCCCGGAGTACATCGATGACAAAGGGAAGCTCCGTTGGCAAGACCCATCTCTGCACACATCGGGCACTGCTGCCAGCCTCGTGTCGCGCGAGTTCCTACTCGAACGATTGGTCGAGGTTGGCCTCGAGCCCGTTTGGGTCATCGCCGGCGAGCAGAACGTCTATTCAGGGCGGGGCGCGGTCAACAATGGGTTCGGCGGGCGCTTGAGCCACACGACGGTGTTCACGGTGGAGGGCGAGAACCTCAAGCAGGTTGGCACCAACGCAGAGTTCTTTCGGCCAAGCGCTTTTCAGCTGAAGGCGCTATTCGACAGCAAGTGAACTCCGTATGAGCGAGCAACCGACATCAAAAAGTGTTGGCTTCAGCGACACCGAGCAACACCTACTGAATCTGCTCCTAGAGGAGATGCTGGCCCGTGGCGGTGGAGTACCTGCCGCGAAGTTCAGGTCCGACCACTATTCCGACATTGCGACGCTAGAGAAGCTGGAGGAGCGGAAGTGGCTCCGGCGAGAGAACGAAAGCTACTTCGTCCAGTCCACCGTCCTACCTCTCCTGAATGCCTTCATTGCACGTGAATTGCTGGCGAACACCGAAAGCATCTACGCGGTGCTGCGCGCCGAGTACCGACAGCATCAACAATCCCCTGTCCTCGTATCGTCGATAGCCGCGCAGACCGGCTTGAGCCACGACGTCACCGCGGCGACCTTGACGCTGATGCTTGATGCATCGCTTTGGTGTTCTGGTCGCTCGGCCGTGCTCCACCAGACGGATTCGCAAGTCAGCATTTCCGAGAACGTTCTGAAGCACGAAACGTTCGAAATGCTGCTGGCAGAGGTCCGCCGGTGGAGTGAACCGATGCTGGCGCGGGCGAACTTCAACCCCGAAGCCGTCGTACTCCAGAGCATTGACGCACCACAGCTCGACGCGGGACCCGACCTTCCTCCGGCGCTAGCGAGGGCGGTGCTCGCCGTTACCGAGGAGATTGAAAGAGTTGAGTACACGCTGAACGGCTACTTCGATGAAATCGAGGTGCGCAGCGTTGTTGACGCCATCTTCAATGGGAAGCTGAACACTCTCCGCGTCTATTGCGAGCGCATAGGCTTAAAGCTCTTGGCAAGAGAGCTAGGCGACTTACTGCCGCTGCGGGGCACTGCGGTCGAGGCAATGTCGCTGGTCGAGAGCTACATCATTCCCGAGGTCCGCCGCCTGGTGCTCGTCAAGCCGGAGGCAGGCGCGGCAAGACAAATGTCGGCGGGCCGTGATTCCGACGACTTGCTCAAAGCCTGGCCTGCCGTACGGGCGTGCCTCCAGCGACTTCACTTCTATGACATCAAGGAGGTCGCTGGCCTGGCTGGCTTCGACGTAACCGCAGCGGCCCATCTTGTTCAGAAGCCGCAGGCCGGTGCGACCAAGGGTGAGTTGATGTCGGCGGTTGACCTGCAGGTAGCGCAGATGTCACTTCCAGAGAGGCGCCGCTTTCTCACAACCCTCATCGAAGAGATCCTGCGCCGTCGTCCCGGAGAACAAGAGCTGCTGTCGGAGTACCTCAGCCGGCTGGGCTGGAGCTTTACCAACGAAGTCCTGGTGCCGCTTGAGCTGTTCAACGTTGAGGCACTTGTTGACACACCGTCGGATGCACACCATGACTTGGTGAAGGCCGCTCAGCGCCTACGCGATGGTGACCTTGGAGGCGCCATTTCCGCAGCCTGCGGCGCTGTGGACACCGTGACCTCTCGGGTCTATGAGGACTTCGGGCTAGGTGACCCGGCGGATGCATCCTTCCAGGAGCGATGCAAGAAGGCTGCGGCAGCCAGGGGCGTGCTTCCGGAACTGGATCGTCAGCTCGCGGACCTGGGTTGGCAGCAGGCAGACATCTTGCCGTTCAGGAAAAACTTTGAAGGCGCGTTGAACCAGGGTGCTTACGTTATGCAGACGCTTCGCTCTCATATGGGTGACGTTCACGGCACCAAGCCCATATTGCGGTCGCTAGTCTTTGACAGCCTGCGATGGGCGGAGCTTCTGGTTGGGGCGTTAGTCGAGCGCACCGACCACTAATGCAAGGAGCCTGTCCGAGGCATCCGGGGCGCCTCACAGTTCTTGCAGACGGCATTCATCTCGTTATAGAAGTTCTTCCACACCTGATTCAGAACCGAGCAGGTATGAGCGTTTGGCTTGTCGAGCAAATGACTAGCCGACGGGCGCCGCGGGTCATCGCGACGTACAGGTTCGCAGGCGTCATTTGCTCTGGCTCCAGAACGACGGCGGCATCGGCCTCGAGCCCCTTCAATAGCAGAGTGCTTCCGACAGCCCGTCGCCCAATGGGCCGACCTTCATGGCGGTTGCGCTCACGTGCCGCTAGTACAGCGTCGAGGAAGGAAGTCTTGCCGGCGGCAGCCGATCGCATTGCGGTGCGGCAGCAATGGAGCATGTCTGGCCTGAAGGTCCGCGTGTCAGGCTGCTCCTCGAGTCTCTGCAGCAGAACGAGGGCTGTACTCATGGAAGGCGATTCAGCGAACGCAATTGCGGACCGCTCAATGTCCGTTGGGGCATTCCGATTTCGGCCCCCTCGAATGGTGCCGACCCGCTTGCAGAGCTCGGCTGCGCCGACGCCGGTCATCAGGTCGCCGTAGAACCCCAAAAGGGTCCGGAGTGCGTCGTCCGACTTCAAATCGAGGGTACGTGCAAATCCCGTCAGATCGCCCATGTCGACGGCCTCAACAGAAGTGGCGCCGTGCGTCTGGCTGGTGAGTTGGTGGCGGCCTCGCGGGTTTTTCGCGTCTCCAATGATGAGGATATTCCGCTCATCGCCCTTCAAACGCGTTTGAGCCGCTGCGCGGCGAGTGGCATCCGGGTCCGCCGGGTCCAGCTTGACCCAAACCAGTTCTGGCGGAGCCAGGCTGATGTCCACAGGCCGACCGTTCAGCAAGTCCTTGCGAATCTCAATGAGCCACCTTCCAAGGGGCTCGCTGCCAGCGTTAATCCAGCGCCAGGGCGTTGTCAGGCGCCCAAGCGCAGGGAAGGCTGGCCACACTTCAGTCTTCCAATCCACCAGACGCCCCGCGAAACCGAAGATGGCTTGGAGCGGGTCCCCGAGGACCACCGTCGGCAGTGCGTTGGCCAGTGCGTCGACGATACCGTGCTGAGCGATGTTGCAGTCCTGGTACTCGTCGACCATGATCCGCGCGTAGGAAGCCCGGAGCGCCTGGTTCAGATGGCCTGCCTTCAGAAGCCCGAGCACCGCATCTCGGATGGCCGGATAGTCAGTCTTGGCGTTGGTCAACTGAAGAATCTTCGGGTCGTGCCCGCTGCGCTTCGGGAACGAAGCGATGAGCCTAATCGCTAGACCGTCGAGCGTGGCTACGCGGTACCTCGAGTTGCTCACCCCGCCGCGTTTCATTCGCAGGCGCAAGGCGGCAGCACCTGCGTTGGTATGCGTCAAGATGAGAATCGGCTTGGCTCCCTCGTGCAGTTGCAGGGTGTCCGCAATCAGCTGAGTCTTACCGCAGCCGGCAGGCGCCGTGACTGAGCCGCGGTCTACTGCAAGCAGGTCAATTTCAGGCGGCATGGGTCCGAGTCTTCAGCTCTTCGATCAGGGCTGTGAAGCCAGCCTCAGCTTTGGCTAGGTGGGGTCCGACAACGTTTCGACCAATCGTTTGGTACGCCGTGACGGACTTGAACCAGCCGCTGCCTCGAATGCGCGAGGCCCGACCAAGGAGCTCGCGTTCCCCAGGAGACACGCCGAGCGTCTCAGCATGTTCGCGCACGGAGGCCAGGACCACTTTGTCGTCGGACTTGGATTGAATGTGCTGTGCGACGACGTCCTCTCCGATGAGGTCTCCTGCGTAATCCAGCAGCGCAATGACCTGCTCAGTGTCCAGACACAGGAACATCTCGTCCTCGAGCGCACGGCCTGCGCGCCAGCTGACGACTTTGCCGCCAGCTTTCAAGAAGTCGGCGACGACAGCTGGCGTTGGAGGTTTGTCTGCATCCGCGAGCACTAGGACTCGGTACCCCAGATTCAGGAGCGAGATTCCGCGCTCATAGCACCGGTCGGCGGTGCCGCCACCAGCGTTCACATATGCACCTCCCAAGGCAAAGAAGGACAGGGCACCGTTCGCAGTCCAGTGTTGGTCGAGTCCGCGCGCCAGGCCCACTTCGCTTGCGCCTTCGCAGACCACGATGGACTTGGCAAGGAACGCTTCCGGATCTGCGCGCAGCGTGCTTTGGATATCGTTCGCAGTACCCACCTGCCGGACTAGATGTTGGGGGCCAGCATTCCGAACCACGTGCACCTGCTCGCCAGATAGCTCGCGCACAGCAACCGGCGAATGGCTGATCATGAAGACCTGGAGAGGCTGCGCGGCGTCCTTTGCCCCCAGCGAATCGAGCAGTCTCACTAAGCGATGAGGCTCCAGACCGTACTCGACTTCGTCGACCAGTACGACGCTCGCAGCCTCTGCGGCAACGCGCTGCAATCCAGCAATCAGGAGGCGGCTTGAGCCGGTGCCCAATGACTTCAACGGCACACCTGAGCCGTCGTGCAGCCCAATGGCACCATCGCCGATCGATACGGAGTGCGCGTCAAGCATGGCCCTTGCGGCCTTCCCAACGGGCACGCCCAAGGTGTGAGCCACCCTTGTCACTGACGCCAGGGTGTTGCCGAGTTGCTTCTCGGCTTGATCGCCGAACTTGTCTCGCGCCTCACGGGCCGCCTTCGCAAGCTCCTCGCCCAGGTCGGCCCTATCCTCAGTCAGACGGTTCAGCACCGACCCGCGAGTCCATGTGAGGTTGTTGCTGGCGTAGTTGCCGATGCGAGCCGGCGCAATCGCCAAGCGATCCTTCCAGGCCATTCCACGCTCCAGCCCGTCCGCTTCGCCGCGCTCCGAATACAGCGACCAGACTGGCTCGAGATCACTCGCAACGGTCATCCGTAGCGTAAGTACCGTTTTGAGGCCCGCCTTGGGCTCGTCCTCGACCAAGCCAAGCACCGAGTCATATCCACGCAAGAAGCTCGCGTACGACTCAAGATTCAGCAGTTCGTCCGGAAGGTCATCCAGACTTACAGATACGGTGATGGACTTGCTGACATCGAGTCCGTAGAAGTCGGCGTCACCAAAGCTGATGTTTCGCCGAGCTCCAAGGCAGTAGTCAATGGCATCAAGGATGGTCGACTTGCCGCTGTCGCCTGGGCCAACAAGACAGTTGATGCCCCGCGAAGGGAGCCAATCAAGAGACTTGATCGAGCGGAAATTCTGAATCTCTAGCCGACAGATGCGCGCCATTAGCGCTCCCGGTTGGTTTCGTATGTTCAGTATCCCAATGTGCCGGAGACCGCTTTCGGACCTAGTTTTGCGAAATGCGAAGGACCGATCGCGCTTCAGAGCAGCCGGCCGCAAACGCGATGTCGGTTCAAGGCTGAAAGCGGGCGATTCAGGGCCGCACCCGATCGACCGCTTTTTGCAGTCCTGCAGTCATCCATTTGCGCTTGTCTACCCGACCAGATTGATCGCTGTGTCCAGGCCAAGCCCTCGTTGCGATCACTGTTCATGGCTCGTTGTCGCATCCTGCAAGCCCCTCAACTCGATGGGAGACCATCATGGGAACAGCAGTTGGCGACACCCACCGCGAGCCCTGGAACAAAGGCAAGATCGTCGGGCAGAAAGCACCCTTCAAGCTCCGCGATATCTGGGCGCTGCGTGTGCGGCTTCAGATGCAATGCCGAGTGCGTGAGTTGGCGCTCTTCAACCTCGGCATTGACAGCAAGCTGAGAGGCTGTGACTTGGTGGCGCTGAAAGTGCGGGATGTTTGCCATGGGGAGCAGATGGCGTCCCGCGCCATCGTCATGCAGCGCAAGACGCAGCGGCCGGTCCAGTTCGAGATCACTGCAGGCACCCGGGATTCGCTTCAGGCTTGGATCAAGCAGGCGGGACTGAGAAGCGATGACTTCCTCTTTCCCAGCAGGCTGCGCAACTCACCGCATCTCGGTACCCGGCAGTACGCCCGCATATTGGGCCACTGGGTCGAAGAGCTCGGCTTGGACCCGGCGGACTATGGAACCCACTCCATGCGCAGGACCAAGGCGACGCTGATCTACCGACGGACCAAGAACCTTCGCGCAGTGCAATTGCTTCTCGGCCATTCAAAGCTGGAATCTACCGTCAGATATCTCGGCATTGAGGTTGACGATGCGCTCGAGATCGCCGAGCAGACCGAGATCTGATAGCTGAGGGAACGGCCGCATTTGGTGCTCGTGCCAGACGCCCGCCCACTCTGAAATCAGACTTCCCACAAGCGCTCTCGCTAGTGCGAGTGCGTATGGTGGGCATCTGGGACATGGGGATGCGCATGACGGACGGGCGTGTGGCGATGCCAGTGGCTGTGCTCGCCGACCGGCGGCGCGTCATGATGGTGGTCGTGATGGCCGTCGTCATGCCGATGCGCGTGCTCATGTTCCAGCGCCTCGTGCTGGTGCTCGTGGCCATGCGACTCGGCCAGGTGCAGCAGCACGCCGGCCACCATCAGCAGACCGCCGACCGCCATCAGCCAGCCGCCGCTGCGGTCGCCCAGCAGCAGCGCCAGGCCGGCACCGATGAAGGGCGCGAACGCGAACACCGAGCCGGTGCGCGCGGCACCGAAGGCGCGCTGGGCGAGCAGGTAGAAGCGCAGGCTGAGCCCGTAGCCGGTGGCGCCGATGAGCAGCAGGATGGCCGCGCTGCTCGGCGCCGGCAGCGCCTCGCCGCTGAGCCAGGCGAGCAGCGAGGTCGCGCTCACGCCCAGCACCGCCTTGGCCAGCACCACCTGGCTGGGATCGCGCTCGGCGACGCCACGCGACAGCGTGTTGTCGACGCCCCAGGCCGCCGTCGCCAGCAGCACTGCCAGCAGGCCGAGCAGCTGCGTCTCGCCGCCTTGGCCCTGGTCGAGCACCAAGCTCAGGCCGCCGATCAAGAGCAGCAGCATCGCGGCCCAGACGCGCCGGTCCATGGTCTCGCCATACAGGCGCCAGGCCAGCACGGCGGTGAACAGCGCCTCCAGCGTCAGCATCAGCGAGGCGCCGGTGCCGCTGGTGCGCTGCAGTCCCCAGGCCAGCGCCACCGGGCCGATGACGGCGCCAAAGAAAGCCATCGCCACGATGCGCCGCCCATCGCTGCGCCGCAGCCTGGCCTCGTGCTCGGCCGTCTGGCGCGACAGCAGGCCGACCAGGGCCGCGCCGGCGTAGAGCAGGGCCGCGGTGCTGAACGGCCCCAGCTCGGCGCCAAAGCGCTGCACCAGGGGCGTGCTGACGCCGAACAGCAGCGCGGCGAGCAGCGCCAGCAGGCCGCCCTGCAGGGCGGGGAACTGCCGGCTGCTGATCACTTGACGGTGAAGCGCACGGTGATCGGCTTGCCGGCGGTCGTCGTCAGGCTGGCGACCACCTTGGCGCCCTTGCCGAGCTTGACCTTGGCGACCAGGCGATCGCCGGCCACGGCCAGCGGCGTGTCGCTGCTGGCACCCGCCTGCAGCACGGTGAGCTTGCCGCTCATGCCGGTCGGTGCCATCGCCTTGCCATGGTCCTCGATGTAGATCGACGCCTCCTCGGCGCCTGCGACCAGCTCGAAGCCGAGGTCGCTGGCCACGGCGACGATGCCGCCATGCTTGGGCTTGGCGCCGCCATGGGCGTGGGCCACGCCAATGGCAGCGACGGCGATCAGGGCGGCGACGAGAAATTGCTTCATGGGTTCACTCCAACAGGGATGGGCTGTGGCGCGCTTCGCGGGGGTGGCGCCACTGGGACCCCGGTTCATCAAAAGGCCTCGCGAACCGCGCCGGCCTGGCCATCGGTGGCCGAGTCCTCCGCCAGCAGGCGTTCGGTGGCCGCACGGCCGTAGCGCCAATACAGCACCGGCGTCAGCAAGGTGTCGAGCAGGGTCGAGCTGACCAGGCCGCCGAATATCACCACCGCCACCGGGTGCAGGATCTCCTTGCCCGGGGCGTCGGCGGCGAGCAACAGCGGGGTCAGCGCAAAGGCCGCCACCAGCGCGGTCATCAGCACGGGGGTCAGGCGCTCCAGCGAGCCGCGCACGATCATGGCCTTGCCGAAGGCCTCTCCCTCCAGTCGGCAGAGGTTGATGTAGTGGCTGATCTTCAGGATGCCGTTGCGCGTGGCGATGCCGGCCAGGGTGATGAAGCCGACCATCGAGGCCACCGACAGGCTGACGCCGAACAAGGCCATGGCGATCACCGAGCCGATCAGCGCCAGCGGGATATTGGCCAGGATGATGGCCACGAGCACGCCGGAGCGGTAGCGCTGGTGCAGCACCAGCACGATCAGCAGCAGCGAGATCAGCGACAGACCGGCGATCAGGCGCATCGATTGCTCCTGGGCCTGGAACTGGCCCTCCAGGCTGATGAAGACCCCGGTCGGCAGCTGCTGCTTGGCAATCAGCGCTCGCACCTGGGCGATCACTTCGCTCATGTCGCGGCCGTCGGTGTTGGCGTAGACATTGATGCGGCGCCGGCCGTTCTCGCGGCCGATCTGGTTCGGGCCGTCGGTCTCCTCCACCGTGGCGATGGCCGACACCGGCAGGCGGCCGGCCGGCGTGTCGATCAAGGTGCGCGCCAGGTCCTGCGGACTGCGCCCCTCGTCGGGCAGGCGCAGCACCAGGTCGTAACGGCGCGCGCCCTCGACGATCTCCGCGCCATGCGCGCCATCGGTCAGGGTCTGCAGCAGGCGGATCGCCTCGCCGGGCGCCAGCCCCGCCTGCGCCGCCCTGCGCGCGTCCAGGCGCACGGTGATCTGCGGGATCAGCACCTGCTTCTCGACCGTCAGGTCGACCAGGCCCGGCACCGTGGCCAGCTGGCCGCGAAGGCCCTCGGCAAGTGAGCGCAGGCTGTCCAGATCGTCGCCGAAGATCTTGATGGCGATCTGCGCGCGCACGCCCGACAGCAGGTGGTCCAGCCGGTGCGAGATCGGTTGGCCGATGGCGACCTGCGCTGGCAGCACGGCCAGGCGCTCACGGATATCGGCCATCACCGCCTCGCGATCGCGTTCCGATCGCTTCAGGTCGACGTCGATCTCGGCCGCATGCACGCCCTCGGCGTGTTCGTCGAGCTCGGCGCGGCCGGTGCGCCGGCCGACCTGCAGCACCTCGGGCACTTCCTTGATCAGCTGCTCGGCCAGGCTGCCGATGCGATTCGCCTCGGCCAGCGCGGTGCCTGGCTGCATCAAGAGGCCGAGCACCAGCGAGCCCTCGTTGAAGGCGGGCAGGAAGGCGCGCGGGAACAGCGGCAGGCTGGCCGCGGCCAGGCCCACCGCGATCACGGCGGCGGCGATCAGCGCCTTGGCACGGTCGAAGCTCCAGTTCAGCAGGCGCTCGTCCTGGCGCTTTAGCCAGGCCACCAGCGGGCTGTCGCCATGGTCCAGGCGCTTCATGCCCGGCAGCCAAAAGCTGCAGAGCACAGGCGTCACCGTCATCGACACGAACATCGAGGCCAGGATGGACACGATGTAGGCAATGCCCAGCGGCGAGAACAGCCGCCCCTCGATGACCGGCAGCGCGAACAGCGGCACGAAGACCAGCACGACGACGGCAGTCGCGTAGACGATGCCCGAACGCACCTCGACGCTGGCCAGTCGCACCACCTCCAACAGCGGCAACGGGTGGGCTGCCTTCAGGTTCTGCTTCATGCGGCGCAGGATGTTCTCCACGTAGACCACCGCGTCGTCGACCAGCTCGCCGATGGCAATCGCCAGCCCGCCCAGCGTCATCACATTGATCGACTGCCCCAGCAAGTGGAAGACGATGGCGGTGACGGCCAGCGACAGCGGGATGGCGATCAGCGAGATCACCGTGGTGCGTGCCGACAGCAGGAAGGCGAACAGCACGATGGCGACCATGATGGCGCCGTCACGCAAGGCCTCGGCGACATTGCCGATCGAGGCCTTGATGAAGTCGGCCTGGCGGAACAGCAAGCGCGGGTGGGCCAGACCCTCGGGCAAGCCCTGCTTGAGTTCGAGCAGGGCCTGCTCGATCTGCGCACTGAGCTTCACGGTGTCGGCGCTCGGCTGCTTCTGCACGCTGAGCACGACGGCCGGCTGACCGTTGTAGCCGGCGTCGCCGCGCTTCATGGCGGGCGCAAAGCCAACCGTGGCGACCTGCTCCAGCAGCAGCGGCCGGCCGTCTTTCCAGGCCACCGCGACACCGCCCAAATCCGCGCCCAGGTCAGCACCCAGCGGCCCGCGGCCGATATGCCGGATCAGGTACTCGCGGCTGTTCAGGTCGATGAAGCCGCCGCCGGCATTGCTGGCGTAGCCGCGCAGCGCCTGCTCGATCTGCGTCAGCGACACGCCGAACTGCGCCATGCGCTGGGTGTCGGGCGCGACGCGCAGCGTGCGCACCTCGCCGCCGATCGGAATGACCTGCGCCACACCCGGAATCGACAGCAGCCGCGGCCGCAGCACGAAGTCGGCGTACTCGCGCGCCTCCATCGCGCTGCCGGCCGTCAAGGGCAGCGCAATCAGCATGATCTCGCCCATGATGGACGAGACCGGACCCATCTGCGGCGACACCTGCCCCGGCAGCTGCTCGCGCACCAGGGCCAGGCGCTCGGCCACCAACTGGCGGTTGCGGTAGGGGTCGGTGCCCCAGTCGAACTCGGCGTAGACGATGGACAGGCCGACGCCCGAGGTCGAGCGCACCCGCGTCACGCCGGGCATGCCGTTGAGCGCGGTCTCCAAGGGGAAGCTGACGAGCTGCTCGACCTCCTGCGGCGCCATGCCACCGGCCTCGGTGAGCACGGTGACGATGGGCTTGTTGAGGGCGGGGAAGACGTCGACCGGCGTGCGCCAGGCGGTCAGCGCGCCATAGGCCATCAGCAGCGCGGCGAAGGCCAGCACGAAGAGCCGGTTCGCCAGGCTGTTTTGGACGATCCAATTGAACATGATGGGGGCCTTCTGTTCAGCGGATCTGGTTGAGCAGCGGCGCGCCGGACACGACGACGCGGTTGTCCGCCGCCAGGCCCTGCGTCACCAGCACGGTCTTGGCGTCCAGCGGCCTGGCCTGCACCGGCTGCGCGATGAAGCGCTCGGCCCCCGACTTGATCCAGACCACGGACTCGCCGTTCGCGCTCTTCACCAGGCTTTCGGCCGGCAGCACGATGCCCTTGCGCTGTTCCTTCAGGCGCACCAGCACGGTGACCGGCTGACCGAGGGCCAGACTGGCGTCCTTGGCCTGCAGCGCGAACGACAGCGGCAACAGGCCGTCGCGCAGCGCGCGGGCGGCGCCGATCAGCTTCAGCTCGGCGCCTTCCTGCAATTGCGCCCCGGCGATGCGCGCCGCCAGGCCGGCATCGGCGGTCGTCGCCTCGACCAGCAGGTGGCTCGGGTCGACGACCTCGACGAGCAGCTCGCTGGGCTCGACCACGCGGCCGATGGAAAGCGTGCTGCGCGCCACCACGCCGGACACCGGCGCGAGCAAGGCCTCGCGCTGGCTCAGGCTGGCGCCGATATGGCGGGTGCGCTCACTCAAGGCCTGTGCCTCGGCGCGCGCCGCCTCGATCTCCTTGCGCGGCACGCTGCCGGCCAGGCCTTCCAGCCGCTGCAGGCGCTGCTGGGCAATCGCCGCCTGGGCGCGCAGCTCGGCCAGCTGGGCCTGCTGGCTACCGGCCGCGTAGGGGTCGGCATGGTGGCGCACATAGGCGAGCAGCTCGCCCTGCTTGACCGCCTGGCCGGGCAGGGGCAGGCCCTTGGGACCTGGCTCGACACGGCCGCCATGTACCGATTGGACTTGCCCGCTGGCGTTCGGATGGGCGATCACGCGACCGGCCAGCTCCAGCGTCGCGGCGGCCTCGGTTTCCGGCGCCATCAGGGTGCGGATCGCCAGTCTTCGTTGCGCGCTCTTGGGCACATTCAGGCTGCCGTCGGGCAGGCGACCCAGGCCGGAGGCCTGCGGCGTGCTCGGCGCGTCGAGGTGCTCGCCATTGGGGCCATGGGCGCCAGGGGCAGCGAGGGTGGCGCTGGCGGCGACCGCCAGCAGCAGCGGAAGCAGGCGGCGCATCAGAAGCCTCCCTTCTTCGCTGCGGCACGGCGGCGCCAGAACCAGACCCCGCCACCCAGCAGCAGCAGGCCACCACCGGCAAAGGCGGCGTATTCCAGCGCATGGCTGTGGCCATGCTCATGACCGTGCCCATCGCCTTCGACGCGCAGCACGGCGTCGAGCAGATCGCTCTCGTCGCCGGCGATCAGCGTGAAGACCAGCGCATGCTCGCCCGGCTTCTTCAACAGCGCCAGCAGCTTGGGGTCGTCGATCGCGTAGTCGCCATGATCCTCGTGGAAGCGCGCCTCGGCCTTCAGGCCGCCGCTCTCCACCGTGAGCCGCGCCTTGAGCAGCGGCTCATTGGTCGCGAAGCGGTCGATGACGATGGACAGCTCGCCGTCGTACAGCGTGGCGACCAGCTCGAAGGCCTCGGTCGCGGTCTCGGTGCGCGGGCGGCTGCCCACGGTCGCGGTCTGCGACGGTGCGTCCAAGTGTTCGCCGTTCGGGCCGTGGGCACCGGGGGCGGCAGCGAGCGTCAGCGGCAAGGCCAACAGCAGGGGGAGCAGGAACTTCATGGCAGGAGTCCGAGAGATTGGTGGAGGCGCGCCTGGGCCAGGCCCAGCGCGGCTTGTGATTGATGCAGGCCGGCCCCTGCCTGGGCGGCGGCGGACAGTGCGCGCAAGAGTTCCGGCAGCGCGGTCTCGCCGGCGTCGAAGGAGCGCTGCAGCAAGGCGGCTCGCTCGCGCAGCAAACGCGCCTGTTCGGCGCTGCTGCTGGCTTGGGCCTGGGCCGTCAGCAGGGCCTCGCGGGCCATGACCTGCTCGGCTTGCAGCTGCTCGCGCAGGCGGGCCAGCTCCAGCTCGGCGACATTCAGCGCGGCCGTCGCCTCCGCCAGCTTCACGCCGTTGCGGCGCTCGGCCTCGAGCGGAAAGCGCAGGCCGATGACGACGCTGCCCTCGCGCTCGCTGCCACGCCCGCCCTGGTCCTGGCGCCAGCCCAGGCGCAGCTCGGGGGCATCGCGGCCGGAGCGGCGGTCCAGTTCCAGCTGACTGCGCGCCTGCGCGAGGCGGGCCTCGGCGCGGCGCAGCAGCGGGTGGGCCTGCGCAGGCTCGGCCGTAGGCTCGGTCGCGCTGGGCTCATGCTCCAGCCCGGTCAGCAGCCGCCATTGCTGGCACGCCTGCTGCAGCGCCTGCAGGCTGTGGCGCGCCTGCGCGGCCGCGGCTAGCGCTTCGGCGCGGGCGGCCAGCGCATCGGTCTCGGCCAGATCGCCGGCCGATACGCGGCGGGCCACGTCGGCGGCCAGCTTGTCCATGCCTTGCGACTGCGCCTCGGCCTGGCGCCAGGCGGCCTGCAGCTGACTCAGGCTCCAGGCCTGCTCGCGCAACTGGCCGGCCAGCTGCAAACGGGCAGCGGCCTGCTCGGCCTCGGCCAGCTCAATCAGGCCGGCGGCGGCCGCACGCTGGGCATCGCGCTGGCCGAACAGCCAGAGCGGAACACCGAGGTTCAGCTCGGTCTCCCGGGCGCCACGGTCGCGACTCCAGCGGTCGCTGCGCTGGCTGATCTCGAGCTGCGGCGACGCGGCCCAGGGTCGGGCGGCGATGCCTTGTTCGGCCTGGGCGCGCTGGCGCAGGCCCTCGGTATGGGGAAGGGATAGCGAACGCTGCCAGGCCGCGTCGAGTGCGGTGGCCAGGCTGGGCGCCGGCGGATCGGCCGCCCAGGCCGGGGCGGCCATGGCGGCTTGCAGCAGGCCTGCGACAACGCAGACCCGCAATAAGGCTGGGGATTTCACGATGCTCCTGAGACGGGACAGAGGCGGAGCCCACGGTGGGTGGGGCGCGGATGGGCAGCGAGCGACCTGGGGTCGCGCGGCGGCCGGGCTGTTCAGCTCAGGCTCGTGGAGGTCGTAACAGGCCGTCCAGGTAGGGCGTTGGCGCCTGTTCCTGGGCGGTAAGTGGCAAGGCTTCGCCGGGCGACGCATCGCTCAACATCAGCGGGCTGCAAGGTGGCGCGGCGCCGCTGCACACGTGGTCGCTCAGCACATGGGAGACCGAGGCGTCGGAGTCATCCAGGTGGATATCGCCATCATGGTGGTGGTGGGCTTCGTCGCTCCAGTGCAGCAGGGCATGGGCCAGATCGCCGTCCTGCTGCGGGGCCACCACCGCGTGCGCCGAGGCCACCGACTGCCAACACAGGCAGACGAGCAAGGCGATGAGCGTGAAGAGACGGGCCACTACGAAATCATACGGGTGCGGTCGAACTGCATCAGAAAGCAGCCGCTCGTCGACTCAGTTCGCATGACTGCTGCGCGAGCAACCCAAGGCGATCGGCCTGGCCGTACCCGGCATGCCCATCAGATCACCCGGCATGGACGGCCCCGACTACGACAACCAACAAGACCCCTACGACGTTCTGCTGGTTCAAGCAGACGGCAACACCCGTGTTTTCAATCACTACCCCGGAAGGAAATGAGATGAACCGCAAGACCGCGTCCCAACTGACCCTGTTCGCTGCGACCCTGCTCTCGGCCAGCCTGTTGAGCCCCATCGCGCATGCTGCTGAGGACCATAGCGCCCACCATGCCAAGGCCAGCGCCCCGGCGGCCCAGGCCGAAATGACCGACGGCGAGGTGCGCAAGATCGACCGCGAGGCAGGCAAGCTGACGCTCAAGCACGCCGACATCAAGAGCCTGGACATGCCGGCCATGACCATGGTCTTCCACGTTCGCGACAAGGCCATGCTGGACAAGCTGCAGGTCGGTACGCGCATCCAGTTCCAGGTGGTCAGCGAGGCCGGCAAGTTTGTCGTCACTGAGCTGAAGGTGAAGCCCTGATGGCGGCCGGTGCCTCGCTCAGGGGGCTGGGCCTGGGCGCCGCCCTGTCGCTCGCCCCTTTGGGGGCAGCGATGGCTTCGGCGCACATCGTCGACATACAGTGGGATGCGAGCGGTCGCTCCGTGCACAAGGCCGTGATCCAGGCGGGTAAGTTTGTCGAGGTCTGCGGCGCACTCAAGCCGGGTCAGAAGATCACCTGGTCCTTCCAGGGCAGCGCGCCGATGAACTTCAACATCCACTACCACCTGGGCAAACAGACGGTGTACCCGGCAAAGCTCAACGATGTGAAGGCGGCCGCGCAAACACTGCAGGTGCAGGCCGAGCAGGTGCATTGCTGGATGTGGTCGAACAAGACGGCTGCCGCAGCCTCGTTGGAGCTTGGCCTGCAGGTCGAACCCTGAGCGCTTGAACGGCCACAAGGCTCGGCGGACTGACCCTTCGCTCGCGGCGCGGGCTCAGTCCACGGCTTGCCGACTGCCAAGTAGCAAGCCCGCCCCTCCGATCCAACTATCGGAAGGCTTTGACCTGGCCATCCTCCGATCGTGAGTCTGCCAACGCACAGACATCTTGAGTCGGCAGTCGCACGCTGCCGAGCGGGGACTTCGTTTGGTGCCCTTCGGGGGCTTCAGATGCATCATCACCCTGCTCATTCAGCACAGCCGGTCAAGCAGCCAGGCCCACACGGCGCACTGCCGTTCTGGCGCTTCCGCCATGCGCTCGGTCTGCTCGCATTCGGCGCGATTGCCGCGTACGTCTTGCTGCGCGAACACCGCGCCCACTTCTTCGGCGCACTGCCGTTCCTGTTGCTGTTGGGCTGCCCACTGATGCACCTGTTCATGCACCGCGGGTACGGTGATCGCGCCGACCGCCAACGAGGCGCGGATGCGCAAGCGAGTCGGCACCGAGTTCGACGCCTATGCGGCGAACGTCCCCCGCTTCCTGCCTGCGCTGAGCAGCAAGGTGCCGCGATCCGTTTGTAACCCTCGCACCACAACTCCGGAGACAACACCATGCAGACCTTCAGCTTTGACGTCAGCGGCATGAGCTGTGGCGGCTGCACGGGCAGCGTGCAGCGCGCACTGAGCAAGATCGACGGCGTGAGCCATGCCGAAGTGAGCTTGCGCCCGGGCTCTGCCACGGTGCTGGCAGATCCCCAACGGGTCACGTCTGCACAAATCGCAGCGGCGATTACCGGGCTCGGTTACCCCGCTACACCTCGATCGGCGTCGCCCGGCGAACACGCTGGCTTGGAGAACTGAACATGCGCAAACTGATCCGACCCGCAATGGCAGCCGCAGCAAGCAGCCTGGCCTTGGCCCTCAGCGGCTGCGGCTACAACACTTTTCAAACCACCGACGAGAAGGTCAAGGCCGGATGGGCTGAGGTCGTCAATCAATACCAGCGCCGCGCGGACCTGATCCCCAACCTCGTCAACACCGTGAAGGGTGAGGCGAAGTTCGAACAGGACACGCTGAAAAAGGTCATCGAGGCCCGCTCAAAGGCGACATCCATCCAGGCCACGCCGGAGCTGATCAACGACCCCGCGGCGTTCCAGAAGTTCCAGCTGGCGCAGGGCGAGTTGACCGGCGCACTGTCGCGGCTGATGGTGGTGTCGGAGCAGTACCCGAACCTGCGGGCCAATCAGGGGTTCCGCGACCTGTCCGCACAGCTGGAAGGCACCGAGAACCGCATCACGGTGGCGCGCAATCGCTACATAAAAAACGTCCAGGATTACAACGTGGCCGTTCGCTCCTTTCCGTCCAACTTGACGGCGATGGTCTTCGGCTACGAAGAGAAGCCGACCTTCGCCGTCGAGAACGAGAAGGAAATCGCGAAGCCACCGAGCGTCGGCTTCGACACGGCGCCGGACAAGCCCGCTGGCTCGGGGTCCGGGGCGTCCCAGTGATTGCGGACGGAGGCTTCGGCAGGGTGTTGCAGGTCGGCCGAGTGCTGCTGTCTGCAGGCTGGTTGGCGTGTGCGCTGGGCTGGTCCGCGCACAGCGCGGCGCAAGTGGCTGTGCCGCCACTGACGGGGCATGTGATCGACCAGACCGGCACGCTGACGGCGGAGCAAAAGGCCGCGCTGGAACAGACGCTGACCGCCTTTGAAGCCCGCAAGGGCAGCCAGCTTGCCGTGTTGATGGTCGCCTCCTCAGCGCCGGAAGCGATCGAACAATATGCGCTGCGCGTTGCCGAGCAATGGAAGCTCGGACGCAAGAAGGTCGATGACGGCGTGATCCTCGTCGTCGCGAAGAACGATCGCGCGATGCGCATCGAGGTCGGCTATGGCGTGGAGGGCGCGCTCAATGACCTCACCAGCAAACGCATCATCAGCGAGACCATCCTGCCGAGCTTCAAGCGCCAGGATTTCGATGGCGGCATCACGGCCGGTGTCGAACAAATCATCCGCGTCATCGACGGCGAGCCCTTGCCCGCGCCGGGTGCCCGGCCTGGCCAGGGTGTCGGCGGATTCGACGGTGTTCAGCAATACGCGCCGATGCTGTTCATTCTGGCGGTCGCGGTGGGCGGTGTGCTGCGCGCCACGCTGGGCAAGTTGCCCGGCTCGCTGGTCACGGGCGCTTTGGTCGCGGTGATCGCCTGGTTCGTCGTCGGCGCCATCTCGATGGCCTTGATCGCTGGCGTCGTAGCGCTATTCGTCACCTTGATGGGCGGCGGCATGCTGGGTCGCGGCATGGGTGGTCATTACGGCGGCGGTCGGGGTGGAGGCTTGGGCGGAGGTGGCGGCTTCAGCGGTGGCGGTGGTGGCTTCGGTGGCGGCGGTGCGTCGGGGCGGTGGTAGCCATGAATCTCAAACGCATCGTGAGGCATCTGCTGTTGACGGACGGACAGGTGAGTCGGACTTTTGACAGCAGCACCTTGCACAAAGTCGAAGCCGCCATCCAGGCCAGCGAAACCGAGCACGGCGGAGAAATCCGGTTCTCGGTCGAGGGGGGACTGGACGGTGCGCCCTTGTTCAAGGGGCAGACGGCCCGAGCGCGCGCGGTCGAACTCTTTTCACAACTTCGGGTCTGGGATACCGAGCAGAACACGGGCGTACTGATTTACCTGCTGCTTGCGGACAGAGCGGTGGAAATCGTCGCCGACCGGGGCATTCACGCCAGGGTGGATGCGCAGGAATGGAACAAGGTTTGCCGCCAGATGGAGGGCGCCTTCAGGCAATCGGACTTCGAGGGTGGCGTGATCCGCGGTGTGCAGGCCGTGACGCAGCATCTGAAGCGGCACTTTCCCTCCGGCCGCGACGACAGCAATGAACTGCCGAACCATCCGGTGCTGCTCTAGGTCCCCCTGCCATAGCTTGCCCCTTGGCGCTGCGGACGCGTTGCGCAGTAATCGCGCTGACCAATCTCATTGGCGCCCGCATGCTCGCAGACTAGTTCGTCTGCACTCGGGGCCCAGACCCCTCGCATCTGGTCCTGGCTGAGCACAACGTACGTCACCGCACGGACTTGCGTTCAAAGCCAATCGACGATCAAGCGTCGCTCAGACCATTCGGAGCCTGCGGTGCGAAGCCCGACACAAACAGTGCTTGTTCCCGCGATGCCATGCGTGCGCTTGGCGTCGAGGCCTACGGGAACGGCAGGGCCGAGTCCAACCGGCACCCGACGGCATCTGATTACCAGCTCAGCGGCATTCCAAGCTCGATGGAGTACTCCATGATTCATTCACTCGGTCGATCCGCCTGTGCGGCTTCCTTCTGCGTGCTGGCTGCAACTGCACTGGCGCAGCAAGCGCCCGCAATGTCTCACCCCGCCAGCATGCCCATGGGTCAGATGCACAAGGACAGCATGGGGTCCGCAGACATGCGACAAGCGATGGCGTCCGGGATGGAAGGCATGCAGAAGATGAGCATGTCCGGCGACGTCGACAAAGACTTCGCCATGATGATGAAGATGCATCACCAGCAAGCCCTGCAAATGGCCGAGATGGAGCTCAAGCACGGCAAGTCGGCGGCGATGAAGACGATGGCCAAGCGCATCATCGTGGCGCAGAAAAGAGAGATCGCCGAGTTCGACCGCTGGCTGGCGAAGCACAAATAGAAGCTGCGTCGATCTCGGCGCGGGATCGCCGACCTACTGATCGCTCCCACGGTTGTCAGCACCGTACATGCGGCTTGATGTGGTGCAAGGTGCTGACCCTCCAGCTCCGTAGCATTCATCCACAACGCCGAGTCGCTCGCAGCAGCCATGCACACCCGCTTTCGCCCCCGTACTCAGACCCTGGTGGTCCGTTGGCTGCTCGGGCTTTGGCTGTTCGCGATCGCACAGAGCCTCGTGCATGCCTGTCTTCTGCAGCCGCGGCACGAACATGCGGATCCGGCGCCGACCCAGGCGATCGAGATGCTGTCCCACCTCGGTCATGAGGCGGACCATGGTTATCCAGCGCCTGACGCCAGCGAAGCGCTTTGCCTGCAGACCTGCGATGGAGCTCAATCCGGCGCTTGGAGTGTGAATCCGCCCTTGTTGGCAGATCTTGGCCTTGCCCTGTCATCGGCCTTCAGCCCTTGGGTTCAAGTCTGCGACGCGACCACGTCGGACCAGGTCGAAGGCGTTGAGCCACCTGGCCACCCACCGCCATCGATTCGATTCCTCAGATTGAACCGGTAAAGAGCGGCGTCTCTCCGCTCTGACCGGCCCGGTCTCGCCAACGGGCCACCCCAGTTCAACCGAGGAATCGATCATGCTTAGAACCACAACGCTTGCGTTGGCCGTCTCGGCCATCGCGCTGTCCGCCTCCGCGCAAACCACGCCTGCAGAGCACGCCGCCCATCACCCTGCGTCGGCTGCTGTTTCGCCTTCAGCTGCCAGTGCCTCTCAGCCTGCAGACCGCATGGTCATGATGGATGCGCACATGAAGTCCATGCGCGCCATGCACGACAAGATGATGGCGGCGCGAAGCCCCGAGGAGCGAAAGGTCTTGATGGCCGAACACATGCGCACCATGCAAAATGGCATGGCCATGATGGACGGCATGTCTTCCATGTCTGGCATGGGTCCTATGACGGGTGCGGCTGCCACGCCTGCCGAGATGGCCGCCCGCCAAGCCATGATGGAGAAGCGCATGGACATGATGCAGTCCATGATGAAGATGATGATGGACTGCATGGCAGCCCAGCCGACTCCAACGGCGAAGTGAGGCCGCTGTGCGCACCCCCGCATCACCTCACGAAGAGGGAGCCCCCTCCTTTTGGCGCTCCCGCTCGGCGATCGGCCTGCTGGTGCTGGGTGGCGTGGCCGCCTGGTACCTCTGGGCTGAACATCGGGCCCATCTGCTGGGGGCCTTGCCCTACCTGATCCTGCTCGCTTGCCCGCTGATGCATGTGTTCATGCACTGCGGCCATGGTGGGCATCAGCATCACGGTGCCGACAAGGATCGGGGAGAGCCACCATGAGCGCGAACCCGTCCGGCTACGGACTTTGGGCCCTGGTGTTGCTGAACTCGGCGGTATTCATCCTGTTTGCCTTCAGCTTCTTCAAACCGCAAACCACCCGCGACTGGCGCAGCTTCGGGGCGTTCTCTGCCTTCGTGGTCGCGCTGTTCGTGGAGATGTATGGGTTCCCGCTGACGCTCTACCTTTTGTCGGGATGGCTGCAGACGCGCTACCCGGGGCTCGACCTGTTCTCTCATGAGGCCGGCCACCTGTGGTCGACCGTGCTGGGTGAAAAGGGGGATCCGCACTTCAGCGTTCTGCATTGGCTGAGCTACGGCCTGATCGGAGGCGGCTTTTGGCTGCTGTCGAGCGCCTGGCATGTGCTGTATCACGCACAGCGAAGGGGGCGTCTCGCTCTGGATGGACCTTACGCCAGGCTGCGCCATCCGCAGTACGTCGCCTTCGTTTTGATCCTGTTGGGCTTCTTGGCCCAATGGCCGACGCTGCTGACGCTGCTGATGTTCCCCATCCTGGCGTTCATGTACGGACGCCTGGCGCACAGCGAAGAGCTCGAAATGCAGTCACGCTTTGGCGAGGAGTACCGCGTATATGCCGCGCGCACGCCGCGCTTCTGGCCGCGATGGTCCAGCGCCTGAGCGCAGTTCGCGTCATTGCCATCGGCTGTCGAGGTGGAGCTTGACCTTCCTACGGGGTCAAGTTCTATCTTGCGGCTCAACCAGTCATCGATCGGAACGCCATGGACTCGAAGACCTCGCGCGACCCGCATGCGGGCCATGCCCATCACCATGGAGGCGGAGCCAGTCCAGGGCACCACGGCGGCCATGCCGAGCCCGTTCCAGCCGTGGCAGCAACAGCCCCCTCTGGGCCAGGCGCCAGCAGCTTCTCACCCGAACCGTCGCCTTCAGGTGTCGCCGCGGTCTACACCTGCCCGATGCACCCCGAGGTGCGACAGGATCACCCCGGCAGCTGCCCCAAATGCGGCATGACGCTGGAACCGCTGATGCCCTCGCTGGACGAGGAGGAGAACCCGGAGCTGAAAGACTTCAGCCGGCGCTTCTGGTGGACGCTGCCGTTTACCGTGGCGGTCACCGTGCTGGCGATGTGGGGGCACCGCTTCAACTGGTTTTCGATGGCAACGCAGAGCTGGATCGAGTTGCTGCTCTCGCTGCCGATCGTGCTCTGGGCCGGTTGGCCCTTTTTCAGCCGCGGTTGGGACTCGGTGCGCCAGCGCAGCCCGAATATGTGGACGCTGATTGGCCTTGGCACCGGCGCGGCCTTCGTCTACAGCCTGGCGGCCACCGTGGTGCCCGATGCATTCCCGGCCAGCTTCCAGGCCATGGGCCGGGTGGCGGTCTACTTCGAGGCGGCGGCGGTGATCATCTCGCTGACCCTGCTCGGTCAGCTGCTGGAGCTGAAGGCGCGCTCGCAGACCTCGGCAGCGATCAAATCCCTGCTCGGCCTGGCGCCGAAGACGGCGCGACGCATCGAGGCCGACGGCAGCGAAGCAGATGTGCCGCTCAGTCATGTGCATGTTGGCGACCGCCTGCGGGTGCGCCCCGGCGAGAAGGTGCCGGTAGACGGCGTCGTGCTCGAGGGCCGCAGCAGCGTCGATGAGTCCATGCTCACCGGCGAACCGCTGCCGGTCAGCAAGCAGGCTGGCGACGCGTTGATCGGCGCGACGCTGAACACCAACGGTGCGCTGATCATGCGGTCCGACCGTGTCGGTTCGCAAACCCTGCTTGCGCAGATCGTGCAGATGGTGGCCCAGGCGCAGCGCTCCAAGGCGCCAATGCAACGCCTCGCCGATCGGGTTGCAGGCTACTTCGTGGTCGTCGTGGTGGCCATCGCCGTCCTCACGTTCCTCGCCTGGGGCCTGTTCGGTCCGCAGCCCAGCTGGGTCTATGGCCTGATCAATGCGGTGGCCGTACTCATCATTGCCTGCCCCTGCGCGCTTGGCCTGGCCACGCCGATGTCCATCATGGTGGCCACCGGTCGCGCCGCCGGCCTGGGTGTGCTGTTCCGCGATGCCGCGGCGATCGAACGCCTGCGCGAGGTCGACATCCTGATCGTCGACAAGACCGGTACGTTGACCGAGGGCAAACCGAGCTTCGAGCGCGCCGTCGGCGCGGAGGGCATCGCTCCTGACGAGGTCCTGCGCCTGGCCGCCAGCCTGGACCAGGGCAGCGAGCACCCGCTGGCCGCGGCCATCGTGTCGGCAGCCAGGACCCAGGGCCTGAGCTTGATCGAACCGGATAGCTTCGAGTCCAGCACCGGCATCGGCGTGCGCGGTGCGGTGCAGGGACGGCCCCTGCTGCTCGGCAACACGGCGTTGATGGAGCAGGCGGGTGTCAAGGTCGACAGCCTGCTGAGTGAGGCCGAGGCATTCCGCGCCAGCGGCGCCAGCGTGATGTACCTGGCCGAGCCGGGCCATCTGCTCGGCCTGCTCGCCGTCTCCGACCCGGTCAAGGCCAGCACCCCGGATGCGCTGACCACACTGCGCGAGGTCGGCTTGAAGGTGGTGATGGCGACCGGCGACGGCTGGACCACCGCCCGTGCGGTCGGTGCCCGCCTGGGCATCGATGAGGTGCATGGCGAGGTCAAGCCGGCCGACAAGCTGGAACTGGTGCGGCGCCTGCAAGCGGAAGGTCATGTCGTCGCCATGGCCGGCGACGGCATCAACGATGCCCCGGCGCTGGCCCAGGCCGATGTCGGCATCGCCATGGGCACCGGCACCGACGTGGCGATGAACAGCGCCGGCGTGACCCTGGTGAAGGGCGATCTGCGCGGCATCGCCCATGCCCGCCGGCTGTCGCAGGCCACTATTGCCAATATGCGGCAGAACCTCGGCTTCGCCATCATCTACAACGCGCTGGGTGTGCCCTTGGCCGCCGGCCTGCTGTATCCGTTCACCGGCTGGCTGTTGTCACCGCTGATCGCCGCACTGGCCATGAGCCTGAGCGCGGTCTCGGTGATCGTCAATGCGATGCGGCTGCGGGCGACGCGATGAGCGCCGAGATTGATGCAAGGCAAGACCCAGGCGTGGGCAAGGAGTAGGCTCTCACCCATGGCTTGGTTCCGCCGCCTGATCCAGCAAGGACTCCGACCTCTGGTCGGCGCCCTGGTGCTCGCGCTGCTGGGCTTGCAGCTCGCGGTGGCGGCCTATGCCTGCCCGCTGCTGAGCCCGGCAACCGAGCAGCCGGTGGCTGTGACGGTCTCAGCCATGCCGGACTGCCATGGCCTGGCGATGGACATGGACCCGGCGCTGGCCCCTCTGTGCGCAGCACATTGCCAGCACGACCCGTCCACGCCGACGACTCCGTCGTCGTTCGACCAAGCGCTGGTGCAGGCTGCCGCGCTTTGCCTGAGTCATGCGGTTCCGGTTTTGGCAGTGCTACCTGCCAGATCGCTGCACGCCCCGGGTGACGCCGCATTGGCGCATGCCTGGGCGCCCCCTCTGTTCCTCTCTTTGCAGGTCTTCAGGAATTGATGCGCTGACGCCGCGCCGGACGCATTGCGGCGTCCGGGCTCCCGTCAGCCCACATTTCCGAGGACCTCATGATTGCCCGTTTTCCTTCCCGCGCGCCGTGGTGGCGCGCCCTGGGTATGGCCTGCCTGCTGGTCGGCTCACCAGGCCTTCACGCGCTTGAGTTTGAGGAGGCTGTCGCCCTGGCCGAGCGCCAGAGCCCAGGCCTCGCCGCCCAAGCATCCGCGGTCGCTGCTGCCCGCCACCAGGCCGAAGGCGCACATCGACTACCGGCGCCCCGGCTCGCCGTCGGTGTCGAGAACCTGCCGATCAGCGGCATGGACCGATGGAGCCTGTCGCGGGACTTCATGACCATGCAGCGCCTGGCGCTGATGCAGGACGTTCCCAACCAGGGCCTGCGCGATGCGCGGCGGCAAGGAGCGGAGGCACGGGCCGAACGCGATCAGGCCGGTCAGGAATTGCAACGCCGGCAATTGCGCCTGGCGTTGCTGCTGGCATGGCAGGCGGTGCAGCGCGGCGAGCAGCGCGTCGCCCTGCTGGCCGAGCTGCTGGCCGAGAACCAGCGCCTTATCGACAGCCTGCCGGCATTGGTCTCCGGTGGTACGGCGACGGCGGCCGACCTGCTGATGGCACGCCAGGAGCGGCTGATGCTGAGCGATCGCGACGATGAGGCTCGGCGCGACATCGCCAAGGCGCGCGCGGCACTGCGGCGCTGGCTCGGCGAGCGGGCTGCCGAGCCCTTGGCCGCTCTTGCGCCACTGCCCGAGCGCGACCCCAATGCCTTGCGCGACCGCTGGCTCCGCCATGTCGAGCTGGCGGCCTTCCCGGCGATGCTGCGGATGGCCCAGGCCGAACTGCGCGAGGTCGACGCCGAGGATCGCGGTGACTGGTCCTGGGAGCTGGCCTACAACCGCCGCGGTCGTCAATGGGGCGACATGGTCTCCTTCCAGCTCAGCTTTGCTCTGCCCTGGGATCGCAAGAACCGCTTGCAGCCCGGGCTGTCCGGCAAGCAGCGGGAGCTCGAACGCGTTGAGCAGGAGCGCCAGGAGATGCAGCGCCGGCTGCTGCAGTCGCTGGATGAGCAACTGGCCGAGCAGGCCACGCTGTCGCGGCAGATTGAGCGGCAATCTGAACAGGTCTTGCCCCTGGCCAGGCAGCGCGCCGAGCTGAGCCTGAGCAGCTACCAGGCGAGCCGCGGCAGCCTGCCCGAGCTGCTCGGTGCCCGCGCCGCGGTGCTGGAGGCACAACTGCGCGAGATCGACCTGTTGGCAGCGCGGGATGCGCTGCGCGCGCAGCTCGAAATCCTGATCCTGGAGTGAAGGCCATGAACAAAAAGATGGTGTTGACCCGGTCCCTTCTGGCATTGGTTCTGGTGGCGCTGGGTGTGGCCGGCGGCTATCAGCTGGCGAGCCACAACAAGCCCGCTGCCGCGACCGCGGAATCCGCCGGCGACGCTGATCGCAAGGTCCTGTATTGGTACGACCCGATGGTGCCGACGCAGAAATTCGACGGCCCCGGCAAGTCGCCCTTCATGGACATGCAGCTGGTGCCGCGCTATGCCGATGAGGCGCAGGAGAGCAGCGTCAGCGTCTCGCCGCAGGCGCAGCAGTCGCTGGGCCTGCGTCTCGCCACCGTGGAGCAGCGCAGCATCGCGAGCAGCATCGAGGTGCTGGGAGCTGTGCAGCTCAATGAGCGCGATGTCAGCATCGTGCAGGCGCGCTCAAGCGGCTTCGTCGAGCGCGTCTACCCGCTGGCGCCCGGTGATGTGGTGGCCGCTGGCGCGCCGCTGGCCGAACTGCTGCTGCCCGAGTGGGAGGGTGCACAGCGCGAGTACCTGGCAGTGAGGGCTTTGAAGGACGAGACGCTGCGACAGGCGGCCCGCCAGCGACTGCGCCTGCTGGGCATGCCCGAGGCGGTCATCGAGCAGCTGGAGCAGGGGGGCGCCGTGCAGGCCCGCTCCACGGTGCGCCTGCCGCGCGCCGGCCTGCTCGCTGAGCTGATGGTCCGGCCCGGCATGACGGTGTCCGCCGGTATGAGCCTCGCCCGCGTGAACGGCTTGGGCACGGTCTGGGTGGAAGCGGCGGTGCCGCAAGCGCAAGGACCGCTGCTGAGCGTCGGCCAGCCGGCCGAACTGCTAGTGCCTGGAGAGGCCAAGCCGCGCCGTGCATTGGTCAGCGCCATCCTGCCGCAGGCCAGTGCCGAAGCCAGGACCTTGCGCGTGCGCCTGGAGCTGCCCAATCCCGGGCTGCGCCTGCGCGAAGGCATGAGCCTGGCGGTTCGAATTCAGTCCGCGACCGAGCAGCTGCTCTTGGTGCCCAGCGAAGCGGTGATTCGCACCGGCCGGCGCGCGCTGGCCTATGTGGCCGAGGAGTCCGGTCGCTACCGGCCGGTCGAGTTGGAGCTCGGCCAGGAGATCGACGATCAGCTGGTGGTGCGCAGCGGCCTGCAGGCCGGGCAACAGGTGGTGGCTTCTGCGCAGTTCCTGATCGACTCGGAGGCCAGCCTGCGCGGTCTGGAGCCGGCGCCGAACGCGGCAAGAAGCAGCCACAGCACGACTGGCGTGATCGAGGCGCTGGAGGAGGGCGAGGTCACGCTGAACCACGCGCCCGTGCCGGCGCTGAAGTGGCCGTCAATGACGATGGGTTTCAAGCTGGAAAAACCTGCTCTGGCCAAGGGGCTGAAGCCCGGGCAGCAGCTGCGCTTCAGCTTCATGCAGCGTGGCAATGACTATGTGATCACCGCCATCGAGCCACTCGCTTCTGCCGCTTCTGCCGCTTCTGCCGCTGCGGCCTCGGGAGCCTCGCGATGATCGCCCGCCTGATCCGCTGGTCGGTCGTCAACCGCTTCCTGGTCCTGCTCGCCACGCTGATGCTGACGGCCTGGGGCCTGTGGGCGCTGCGCACGACGCCGGTCGACGCGCTGCCCGATCTGTCCGATGTGCAGGTCATCATTCGCACCAGCTACCCGGGCCAGGCGCCGCAGATCGTCGAGAACCAGGTCACCTACCCGCTGGCCACGACCATGATGTCGGTGCCCGGCGCCAAGACGGTGCGCGGCTTCTCCTTCTTCGGCGACTCCTTCGTCTACGTGCTGTTCGAGGACGGCACCGACCTCTACTGGGCGCGCTCGCGGGTGCTGGAGTACCTGAACCAGGTGCAGGGCCGGCTGCCGGCCACCTCCAAGGCGGCGCTCGGACCCGACGCCACGGGGGTCGGCTGGATCTACCAATACGCGCTGGTCGACCGCAGCGGCAAGAACGACCTTTCCCAGCTGCGCGCCCTACAGGATTGGTTCCTGAAGTACGAGCTGAAAAGCCTGCCCGACGTCGCCGAGGTGGCCTCGGTCGGTGGCATGGTCAAGCAGTACCAGGTGGTGCTCGATCCGCTCAAGCTGGCGGCGCAGGGCATCACGCAAATGCAGGTGCGCGAGGCGCTGCAGCGCGCCAACCAGGAGACCGGCGGCTCGGTGCTGGAACTGGCCGGCGCCGAGTACATGGTGCGCGCCAGCGGCTATCTGCAGACCCTGGCCGACTTTCGCGCCGTGCCGCTTGCGCTGCGTGGCGGCGTGCCGGTGCGCCTGGGCGATGTCGCCACCGTGCAGCTCGGCCCCGAGATGCGCCGCGGCATTGCCGAGCTGGACGGCGAAGGCGAGGTGGCCGGTGGCATCGTTGTGCTGCGCTCGGGCAAGAACGCGCAGACCACGATTGCCGCGGTGCGCGCCAAGCTGGCCGAGCTGCAGGCCAGCCTGCCCAAGGGGGTGGAGATCGTCACCACCTACGACCGCAGTGCGCTGATCGAGCGAGCGATCCGCAACCTCGGCTTCAAGCTGGGCGAGGAGTTCCTCGTTGTCGCCGCGGTCTGCGTGCTCTTCCTCTGGCATCTGCGCTCGGCCCTGGTGGCCATCATCTCGCTGCCGCTGGGGATCCTGGCCGCCTTCCTGGTTATGCGCTACCAGGGCATCAACGCCAACATCATGTCCCTGGGTGGCATCGCCATCGCCATCGGCGCGATGGTCGACGCGGCGGTGGTGATGATCGAGAACGCGCACAAGAAGCTCGAAGCCTGGCAGCACAGCCATCCAGACACGCCCTTGATCGGCAAGGAGCGCTGGGAAGTGATCACGCAGGCGGCCGAGGAGGTCGGGCCGGCCTTGTTCTTCTCCTTGCTCATCATCACCCTGTCCTTCATCCCGGTGTTCACGCTGGAAGCGCAGGAGGGCCGGCTGTTCGGACCGCTGGCCTTCACCAAGACCTATGCGATGGCCGCGGCGGCCGGCCTGTCGGTGACCCTGATCCCGGTGCTGATGGGCTACTGGATTCGTGGCCGCATTCCGGACGAGCAGCGCAACCCGATCACGCGGGCGCTGATCGCTGTGTACCGACCGAGCCTGGAATGGGTGCTGCGTTGGCCCAAGCTGACACTGGTGCTGGCGACCATCGCTTTGCTGAGCAGCGCCTACCCGCTGGCCCGCCTGGGCGGCGAGTTCCTGCCGGCGCTCGACGAAGGCGATCTGCTCTATATGCCCTCGGCGCTGCCGGGGCTGTCGGCACAGCGCGCTGCCGAGCTGCTGCAGATCAGCAACCGCATGATCAAGACCGTGCCCGAGGTCGAGCGCGTATTCGGCAAGGCCGGTCGCGCCGAGACGGCTACTGATCCTGCTCCCTTGGAGATGTTCGAGACCACGGTCAAGCTCAAGCCCCGCGAGCAATGGCGGCCTGGCATGACGCCGGAGCGCCTGATCGAGGAGCTCGACCAGGCGGTGAAGATCCCGGGCCTGGCCAATATCTGGATTCCGCCGATCCGCCACCGCATCGACATGCTGGCCACTGGCATCAAGAGCCCGATCGGCGTCAAGGTCACGGGCAGCAATCTGGCGGCCATCGACCGCATTGCCAGCCAGGTCGAGCAAGTTGCCAAGACGGTGCCTGGCGTCAGCTCGGCGCTGGCGGAGCGCCTGACCGGGGGCCGCTACATCGATGTACAGATCGACCGCGATGCCGCCGCCCGCTACGGCTTGAACATCGCTGACCTGCAGGAGCTGATCGCCGGCGCGGTGGGGGGCGAGAACATCGGCGAGACCGTCGAAGGACTGGCGCGCTTCCCGATCAGCCTGCGCTACCCGCGGGAGTGGCGCGATTCGCCTCAACGCCTGCAGCAACTGCCCATCCTCACGCCGACCGGTCAGCAGATCACCTTGAGCACGGTGGCCAACATCAGCATCCAGGACGGCCCGCCGATGCTGAAGAGCGAGAACGCGCGGCCCTCGGGCTGGGTCTATGTGGATGTGCGCGGCCGCGATCTGCAGGCGGTGGCGGAAGACCTGCGCCGCGCGGTGAGCAGTCAGGTGCAGCTGGAGCCCGGCATCAGCGTCGCCTACTCCGGCCAGTTCGAGTACCTGGAGCGCGCCAACGCCCGGCTCAAGCTGGTCGTGCCCGCAACCCTGCTGATCATCTTCGTGCTGCTTTACCTGACCTTTTCCCGCCTGGACGAGGCGCTGCTGATCATGGCCACGCTGCCTTTTGCGCTCATCGGTGGTGTCTGGTTCCTGCACCTGCTTGGCTACAACCTGTCGATCGCGACCGGTGTCGGCTTCATCGCGCTGGCAGGGGTATCCGCCGAGTTCGGGGTGGTCATGTTGATCTACCTGAAGCAGGCGCTGGCCGAGCGGGTGGAGGGCGATCAGCCGCCGACCAGCACCGCGCTGCTGGAGGCGATCCGTGTCGGCGCCGTGCTGCGTGTACGACCCAAAGCGATGACTGTGGCGGTGATCCTCGCCGGTCTGGTACCCATCGTCTGGGGCAGCGGCGCCGGGTCGGAAGTTATGAGCTGGATCGCAGCGCCGATGCTGGGCGGCATGGTCACGGCACCGCTGCTATCCCTGTTCGTGATCCCGGCGGCCTACCTGCTAATGCGCCGACCTCGGCCGGAAGAATGAGGGCTTCGCCGACCTCAATGGCGCTTCGGATCGGCAGCCGACGACGGCTGCGCCACGCTGCGGGTCCAGGCCATCAAATCGACATGGGCCTGGTTCCCAGGCTGCTGCGGATGGCAGCCGTGCTCGGTCTTGGCGGACGCAGCAGACTTGGACTTGATCTTCATCGGAGCCTGCGTCGGCTCCGGCACCACGCTGCTGCGCACCGAGAGCTCGTCGAGGATCGCGCAATCGGGATGCTCGTCGCCATGGCAGGCCGACACCAGTCGCTGCAGCTGCACTTGCATCTCGCTCATTTCGCGCAGCTTCTCTTCAATGGTCCGCAGATGCCCCTGGGCGATGGCCTTGACCTCGCGGCTGCTGCGTCCGCGATTCGTCCACAGGCTCATCAACTCGGCAATCTGCTCCATCGAAAAGCCCAGCAGCCGCGACTGACGAACGAAGCGCAGCACGGAGACATCGCGTTCCGAGTACTGGCGGTAGCCGGCTTCGGTGCGGATGGCAGGCGTGATCAGACCGATCTGTTCGTAGTTCCGAATCATCTTGGCCGACACGCCGGCCGCCGCAGCGGCCTCGCTGATGTTGAGAAGTCGGGGCATCGCGTCTCCATGCGGTTCGAAGCAACTGTCGTAGTGTGAAGCTTCCCGCGGAGGGAAGGTCAAGGGCCGGCGCAGGGCGCCGGCCCTTGGTGGGGACGGGATGGCTCAGGCCGGCGGGTAGCCAGCGTCGCTCAGGGCCTGGGCCAGCTCCTTCGCGTCTTCGGTGCTTTGCACCTTGACCGTCTGGGCGGTCAGGTCGATGTCGATGTTGCAACTGGGGTCAGCCAGCTTCAGGGTCTTGGAAACCATGCCGGCGCAGTGGCCGCTGGTCATGTCGGGCAGTTTGAACTCGATCACGGGGAACACCTTGATGGGTTGAGAGGGAGACGAAGCCTCGGGCTTGCTGCGGTGGCAAGGTCAAGCCCGGTGACGGCGCTTGACCTTCCCTCGATGTCAAGCTTGAGAGTTCGGTGCATCGGGCCTCGGCCTGTCACTCGGAACTGCAACTCATGAGCGCCGCTACCCTTTCTTCGCTGCAGGTCCCCATCGAGGGCATGACCTGCGCCTCCTGTGTGTTGCGTGTCGAGCGCGGCCTGAAGTCCGTGGTCGGTGTCAGCCAGGCCAGCGTCAACCTGGCGACCGAGTCGGCCACGGTCAATGCGTCGGGCGTCAGCCTCGCGGCCTTGCAGGCCGCCATTGAGAAGGTCGGCTATGCGGTGGCGACGCGCCAGCACGCGCTGCGTATTCAGGGCATGACCTGTGCCTCCTGCGTGGCCCGCGTCGAGAGGGCGCTGAAGGCGGTTCCCGGCGTGCTCGGCGCCGAGGTCAATCTGGCGATGGAAACCGCGCAGGTCGAGGCCACGCGCCTGGTCGATCTGGCGCAGCTGATCGCCGCCGTCGAGAAGGCCGGCTACCTGGCCAGCGACGCGGCTGCCGCGCCGACCGCAGGCGCTCCTGCCGCACCCGCTGCCCGCAGCCTGCCCGACTGGTGGCCGATCGGCGTCGCCGCGCTGCTGAGCCTGCCCCTGGTGCTGCCCATGCTGGCCATGCCCTTCGGTCTCGACTGGAGCCTGAACGGCTGGCTGCAGCTGCTGCTGGCCACGCCGGTGCAGTTCTGGCTCGGCGCCCGCTTCTACAAGGCGGGCTGGAAGGCGCTCAAGGCGCGCGCCGGCAACATGGACCTGCTGGTGGCCCTGGGCACCAGCGCCGGCTACGGGTTGAGCGTCTACCAACTGTTCGCGCACAGCGGCCACGGCATGAGCCACCAGCTCTACTTCGAGGCCTCGGCCGTGGTCATCACCCTGGTGTTGCTGGGCAAGTGGCTGGAGGGCCGCGCCAAGCGCCAGACCACCGAGGCGATCCGCGCGCTGCAGGCGCTGCGCCCGGAGACCGCGCGCGTGCGCGCTGCCCACGGCGACGTCGAGATGCCGATCGCCCGGGTGCAGGCCGGCGATCTGGTCGTCGTGCGCCCGGGCGAGCGCATCCCGGTCGACGGCGAGATCGTCGAAGGCCAGAGCGAGGTCGACGAGTCGCTGATCACCGGCGAGAGCCTGCCGGTGCACAAGGAGCCCGGCTCGCGGGTCACCGGCGGCGCCGTCAACGCCGAAGGCCTGCTGCTCGTGCGCACCACCGCCGTCGGCGCCGAGTCCACGCTGTCGCGCATCGTCCGCCTGGTCGAGTCGGCGCAGGCCAAGAAGGCGCCGATCCAGCGCCTGGTCGATCGCGTCAGCGAGGTCTTCGTGC